>WNFX01000351.1_pt1 | contig 66756 bp, 67 predicted proteins | sample 5400111 | NCBI WGS metagenome assembly WNFX01 (sample SAMN13153363, study PRJNA577476) | soil metagenome | isolation source: 40 cm soil or saprolite under grassland replicate 1 | place: USA:California | collected 2016-06-15
CAGCGCACACGTCCACGCCGACACCCGCGCCGGCCCGAGCCGGGGCAGCAGTCCAGCGGCCAGCAGCGAGAACAGCACCTCGCCGACGAGCGTGCCGACCGCGGCGAGCAGGCCGACCCGGTCCGTGCGGCCGGTGCCCTCCACCAGCGCCGCGCCGAGCACGACGACCGCCGAGGCCGCGATCAGCCGACGCGCCGGTCGGGCACCGCTGAGCAGCGGCCCGGCGATCGCGAGGACCAGCGGCGCGATGGCCACGATCGTGCCGACCACTGCCACGTCGGCGTGCCGCAGCGCGGTCAGCAGGCACAGGTTGAACCCGACGAGGCCGGTCGCCGCGAGCACGGCGAGCCGCGCCAGGTCCCGCCGGCCGGGCCACGGACCGCGGGCGATGAACAGGAACAGGACCGCCGCCGCGACCGCGTAGCGCAGGGCCTGGCCGGTCAGCGTCGGATAGCTCGGGACCGCCCTGCTGATCGCGACCGACCCACCGAGTACCGTCATCGCGGTCGCGCACAGTGCGGGCCCGGAAGCGGTGCGAAGTCTCACAACCACCGACGCTAGGTGCGCAAGTGGTACTCGCTACAGTGCCACTAGCCGTCGGGGTTGGAGGACCACTTTGTCGGTCTGGGAGGCGCTGGTAGAGCTGGACCGGGCGCGGCCGCGCCTCGGGGAGCAGCTGACCCGCGCCCTGCGGCAGGCGATCGTCCAGGGGCGCCTGGCCGCCGGCGCCCGGTTGCCGTCGACCCGCGACCTCGCCGCCGACCTGGGCCTGTCCCGAGGGCTCGTGGTCGCCGCGTACGAGCAACTGGTCGCCGAGGGGCGGCTGGTCGGCCGGCGCGGATCCGGGACCGTGGTGGCGACCGCGGCCGATCCGTCCACGGTGGACATCTCGGCGGCCGACAGCCACCGCAGAACCGTCGCGCCGCTGCGCCCGGGCGTACCCGATCTCGGCATGTTCCCGCGCACCGCCTGGCGCCGGGCGTACGAGCGGGCCGTCGCGACGGCTCTCGACGTCGACCTCGACTACGGCGAGGCGGCCGGCGCGCCCCGGCTGCGCACCGAGCTGGCCGGCTACCTCGGGCGGGTACGCGCGGCCCGGGTCGACCCCTCGGCGCTGACCGTGACCACCGGGGCGGCCCAGGCGTTCACGCTGCTGGCAGGGGTCCTGCGGGCCGCGGGGACGACGCGGATCGCGATGGAGGACCCGGGTTCCGCCCCGATCGGGGACCTGCTGGCGTGTCACGGGCTGCGACCCGTACCTGTGCCGGTGGACGGCGATGGTCTCGACGCCGCGGCGCTCGCCCGGACCCGGGTGCGGGCGGTCTTCGTGACGCCGGCGCACCAGTACCCGACGGGCGTGGTGCTCGCCCCGAGCCGCCGGGCTGCGCTGATCGACTGGGCGCGCCGCGCCGGGGCGCTGATCGTGGAGGACGACTACGACGCCGAGTTCCGTTACGACCGTGACCCGGTCGGGTGCCTGCAGGGGCTTGCCCCGGACGTGGTGGCGCTGGTCGGGTCGGTCAGCAAGGCCCTCGCCCCGGGGCTGCGGCTGGGCTGGCTCGCGGCGCCGCCGGCCTGGCGGGAGGCGATCGCCGCGGCGAAGTTCGCCGCCGACCACGGCGGCCCGGTGTTGGAGCAGCTGGCGTTCGCCGAGCTGCTCGCGTCCGGCGGGTACGACCGGCACCTGCGCCGGGCCCGGCGGGTGCACCGGGAGCGGCGCGACGCCGTGGTGGCCGCGCTGCGCATCGCGTTGCCGGCGGGGCGGATCTCGGGCGTCGCGGCCGGGCTGCACCTGGTGGTCGAGCTGCCGGCGGGCACCGACGACGTGGCGCTCGCCGGGCGGGCCCGGGCGGCCGGGCTGGGCCCGGTGGCGCTGTCCGAGCTGCGGATGCGCGGGGGCGGCCGGCCGGGCCTGGTGCTCGGGTACGCCGCCCACTCGCCGCACGAGCTGACCCGCGCGGTGCGCACGCTCGGCCGGCTCGCGCGCCCCGATGCGCACCAACCGGTGGTCGCCCGTTCACCGGCCGGGTAGGTTCTGCGCATGCCGCAGGACTTCGTGCCGCTCGCCGAGCACATCGTCGACGCCGTCCTCGAAACTAGCCCGGCGCTGGCCGCGTTCGCCGGTGACCACCGTTTCGACGACCGGCTGCCCGACTACTCCCCGGAGGCGGTGGCCGAGGACATCTCGATGCTGCGGGACGCCTCCTCCGCGCTGTCGCAGGTGAATATCGACGCGCTCGGGCCGGGGGAGCAGGTCGACCACGCGGTGCTGCTCGGCCTGGTGGAGCGCTCGCTGTTCGAGTTCACCGAGGTGCGTGAGCACGAGTGGAACCCGCTGCACCACAATCCGGGTCACCTGATCTACGGGCTGATCGCCCGCCCGTTCGCTCCGGCGGAGCAGCGGCTCACCTCGATCGCGTACCGGCTGGCGGCGATCCCGGACGCGCTGTCCACGGCGCGCACCGTGCTGGCCGACTGCCCGCGCATCCACCTGGAGACGGCCGTGGCCCAGTTCTCCGGGACCGCCGCGCTGGTCCGCGACGAGCTGCCCAACCTCATCGCCGAGGTGCCGGCGCTGAGCGGCACCGTCGAGCCGCTGCGGCAGCGCGCGATCGAGTCTCTCGGCGAGTTCGTGACCTGGCTGTGCGACCGCGCCGACGAGGCGGGTGCCGGCGGCCGGGACCCGCGCCTGGGGCGGCGGATGTGGGAGGCCCGGCTGTGGCACACCCTCGACACCGAGCTGACGGCCGCCGAGGTGCTGTCGCGGGCCGAGGCCAACCTGGAGCGGGTCAGCGCCGAGCTGCGCGACGTGGCTCGTGAGCTGACGGGTAGCGATGACGTCGGGGCGGCCCTCGACCGGCTCGCCGCCGAGCACCCCGACAACACCACGATCGTCGACCTGGCGAAGCTCACGCTCGCCGAGGCGACCGAGTTCGTCCGCGAGCGCGAGCTGGTCAGCCTGGTCGACGACCCGTGCGTGATCATGGAGATGCCGGAGTTCGCGCGCGGCGTCGCGGTGGCCTACTGCGACCCGCCGGGGCCGCTGGAGACGGGGGATCTGCCGACGTTCTACTGCATCGCGCCCACGCCGAGCGGGTGGCCGGCCGAGCGGGTCGAGTCGTTCTACCGCGAGTACAACAACCACCTGATCCGCAACCTCAGCGTCCATGAGGCGATGCCGGGGCACTTTCTCCAGCAGGCGCACTCGCGCCGTTTCCACGGCTCCACCCGGGCCCGGGCGCTGGGCTTCTCCGGCCCGTTCGTCGAGGGCTGGGCGGTGTACGCCGAGGAGGTCATGGTCGAGCACGGCTTCGGCGGCCTGCCGTTGCGCGCCCAGCAGCTCAAGATGCAGCTGCGCTCGAGCATCAACGCGATCCTCGACCAGTTGGTGCACTGCGAGGGGCTGTCCGAGGCCGACGCGATGGCGCTGATGCTGGAGAAGGGGTACCAGGAGGAGGGCGAGGCGGCGGGCAAGTGGCGCCGGGCGCTGCTCACCTCGACCCAGCTCTCCACGTACTTCGTCGGGTACACCGAGGTGGCCGCGATCGGGCGGGCCCGGCCCGCCGGCGCGTCCCTGCGCGACTGGCACGACGAGATGCTGGCGCACGGCTCGCCGGCCCCGCGCCACGTCCGGACGCTGCTCAACCTCTAGCCGCCGGCACTCCCATGATCACGGAGCATTTTCCGTGCCAGCGCACGGAAAATGCTCCATGATCATGAAGGGTCGGGCTATTTGGCCGGCGGGCGCTGATCGACGATCTTGGCGTCGGGGGGCAGGTCGAACGCGTTCTCCGGCACCGTCGGGGCGTAGCGGATCAGCGAGACCTCGTCGGTCTTGTCGTTGATCGTGCCGCGGAACGAGCCGAGCACCCCGGTCGACGTGATGCACGCCGTGAAGGTGGAGGTTTCGGCGTTTTCCACCCCGTCTGCCTCGACGCAGGTGGCGTGTTCCCCGGCGATCGTCGTGTCGTGCTGCTTGATCACCGCGTTGGACGACAGCGACGCGGCGGTCAGCAGCCCCACCACGAGGGTGGGCGGGACCAGGCCGCGCTCGCGGAGCGCGCCGAGCAGGTCTGCCGTGGCGTTGGCCTTCGGCGAGGGCGGCGCAGTCAGCGTGCAAGTCATGGTCCCCTCGGCGGACCGGCAGTCGGCGGTCGCGTCCGGCGTGGTGGCGAACTTCCCGTCCGGGTAGGTGTAGGCCGTCCGCAGCGGCTCCTGGGCCTGGGCGATCGTGGCGTGCGCCCCGCCCGGCAACTGGTACTCCGCGGTGTAGGTCAGCTCGCTGGCGTGGTCGAGGCGGCTGGCCAGCTCGTTGACCAGGCGGGCCCGGTCGATGACCTGCTGGGCGTCGCCGATCTGGCCACAACCGGCGAGCACCGGGCCGAGGCCCAGCGCGAGCAGCGCGGCGAGTACCCGGGCTGAAGCACGCATGGTCACTAGCCTCGCCTTCACCGCGAGTTCATGCAAACGACAAGGGTCTCCGGTCAGCCGCGGCGCTGTGACCGGCACACAACAGGTGCGATACCCAAGGTACTTCGGCACCGGTTCCGGGGGCGCCGATAGGCTGCTGGCGTACGCCATGCCGCATCGCTGCGGCGGTGGCGACCGCGACCATGCGAAGGAGCGCGAGCACAGTGGCCACCATCGAAGGAATCGTCGCCCGGGAAATCCTCGACTCGCGGGGCAACCCGACGGTCGAGGTCGAGATCGGGCTCGACGACGGCACGATCGCGCGGGCGGCGGTCCCGTCCGGCGCGTCCACCGGCGCTTTCGAAGCGCTCGAGCTGCGTGACGGCGACCCCAAGCGCTACGGCGGCAAGGGCGTCCTCAAGGCCGTCGAGAACATCACCGAGCGGATCGCCCCGGAGCTGGTCGGCTATGAGGCCAGCGAGCAGCGGTCGATCGACCAGCGGATGCTGGAGCTTGACGGCACCCCGGACAAGTCCGACCTGGGCGCCAACGCGATCCTCGGGGTCTCCCTGGCCGTGGCCAAGGCGGCGGCGGCCTCGACCGAGCTGTCTCTCTTCCGGTACCTGGGTGGCCCCAACGCCCACCTGCTTCCGGTGCCGATGATGAACATCCTCAACGGCGGCGCGCACGCCGACTCCAACGTGGACATCCAGGAGTTCATGATCGCTCCAGTGGGCGCTCCCACGTTCGGCGAGGCGCTGCGCACCGGCGCGGAGGTCTACCACGCCCTCAAGGCGGTCCTGAAGAAGAAGGGCCTGGGCACCGGCCTGGGCGACGAGGGCGGCTTCGCCCCCAACCTGCCGGCCAACGCCGCCGCGCTCGACCTGATCGCCGAGGCGGTGCAGGCCGCCGGCTTCAACCTCGGCGACGACATCGTGCTGGCCCTCGACGTGGCGGCCACCGAGTTCTACCGCGACGGGGCGTACGTCTTCGAGGGCGCGCCCAAGTCCGCCGACGAGATGACCGCCTACTACGCGAAGCTGGTCGACTCCTACCCGATCGTGTCCATCGAGGACCCGCTGTCCGAGGAGGACTGGGCGGGCTGGATCGCGCTCACCACCGAGCTGGGCCGGCGCATCCAGATCGTGGGCGACGACCTGTTCGTCACCAACCCGGAGCGCATCGCCCGGGGCATCGCCGAGGGCGCCGCCAACGCCGTGCTGGTCAAGGTCAACCAGATCGGGTCGCTGACCGAGACCCTCGACGCGGTCGACCTGGCCCACCGCAGCGGCTTCCGGACCATGATGAGCCACCGCTCCGGCGAGACCGAGGACACCACGATCGCCGACCTCGCGGTGGCGGTCGGATCGGGCCAGATCAAGACCGGCGCCCCGGCCCGCTCCGAGCGCGTGGCCAAGTACAACCAGCTCCTGCGCATCGAGGATGAGCTGGACGACGCGGCGCGCTACGCGGGCCGGTCGGCTTTCCCGCGGTACCGTCAGGGCTGAGCGACTTTCGTCGATCTTGGAGTAGTTCGGCCACTTCGATCTCTGAACTGCCCGACTTACTCCAAGATCGGCGCTCGCCGGGCCGACTCGGCCCGGCGGGCCGCAGGCGACTCGGGGAGGGGAGCATGCAGCAGCGGCGTACGCCGAGCGGGTCCGGGCCGGGTGCCCGGGGCGGCCGGGACGTGCGTGCGGCCGGCCGGCGCAGCGCCCTCGGTTCCCGGGCGGCCGCCCGCGACCCGGGTGTCCGGTCCGAGTCGGGCCACAGCGGCACCACGCGCGGCGCCAACCCGCGCGGCACGACCCGCAGCGCCGGCGGCAGCCGGGCGGCTGCCAACCGCCCCGCCGCCCGCGCATCTACCTCTCCCAGCAGGCCGAGATCGATGCGCTCGAGCGGCGGCAGGCCGCCCAGCGGGCGCACATCAACGACCTCGCCGGGCAGCTGGAGAAGTGGAACGACGACGAGTACATCAAGGCCCAGGCGCGCGGGCGGCTGCTGTTCGTGCTGCCCGGTGAGAAGCCGATGCTGGTGATCGACCCGCAGCAGGCGCCCGGCGGCTCCGATGCCGGGACGACCGGCAACCAGGGCGGGAAGTCCGGGCCCTGGTACGGCAAGCTGTGGTCGAGCATCCGCACCGCCGACCAGGGAGCGCGTTAGTGGCAGACCCGACCGAGGACGGCCCACCCACGCGGGAGCCGGCCTCCCCGGCCGACCTCGCCGCCGTGGGGGCCCAGCTCGGCAGGACACCTAGAGGTACCCGCGCGGTGGCGCACCGGTGCCCGTGCGGCCTGCCCGACGTGGTGGAGACGACGCCCCGGCTCGCCGACGGCACGCCGTTTCCGACCCTGTTCTACCTGACCTGCCCCCGCGCGGTCAGCGAATGCAGCCGCCTGGAGTCTGCCGGGGTGATGAAGGAGATGACCGAGCGCCTGGCCGCCGATCCCGAGCTAGCCGCCCGATACCGCGCCGCGCACGAGGACTACCTCAAGCGGCGCGAGGCGGTCGGCCATGTGCCGGAGATCGAGGGTACGTCCGCCGGCGGTATGCCTGGGCGGGTGAAATGCCTGCACGTCCACCTCGGGCACGCCCTCGCCGTCGGGCCGGGCGTCAACCCGATCGGCGACGAGACACTGCGACTGGTCGCGCCGTGGTGGACCGGAGGCCCCTGCGTGGACCTACCCGATCTGTAGGTGGTCGACGTTGGCCACCTGATAGCCGGCGGGCGCGGTGAACGCCTGCGGGTCGACCGTGTCGCTGTACGAGGTCATCTCGATGTCGGCCTTCGCACCCTTCTCCGCGTCGCCGGAGAAGGCCGCCAGCAGCCCGGTCTCGGTCACGCAGGCGGTGAAGCCGCGCGGCGTCGGGTCGGCGTCCGTCTTGAGGTTGCTCACCTTCAGGCACGTACTCTGCCGTCCCGCGATCTTGCGCCTGCTCTGCGTCACCCTGGCGCCGGGCGCGACCGAGGCCGCCGTCAGCATCGCCACGGCCAGCGGCGCGGAGATGAAGCCGGCGCCGGTGACCGTCGGCACCATCCCGGCGTTGGTGATGTCGAGCTGGCCGGTCGGGTTGGACGACTTCTGGCAGGTCTTGTCCTTGCCGCACAGCAGCAGCGACTGCGGGGTCACCACGAACCGCCCGTCCGGCCCGATGAACGCGGCGTTGGGTGGCTGCTGCGCCACCGTCGTCGAGCCGCCCGCCACCCGGTACTCGGCGGTGAAGGTCAACTGGTCGCTGCCGCCGAGCTTCTGGGCCAGGTCCCCGACCGACGCGACGTTGTTTGCAGCCTGCCTGACCTGGCCCAGCACGCCGCAGCCGAGCATCGTCGCGGCCGCCGCGACGGCCACGAACGCGAAGTTCCGGGGAGTCATGCCCACGAATGTGAGGGCGCCGCGCTGTCCTTACAACGAACTGTCGGGCCTGCGACACCGGTTAGTGTTGCGTCCCATGGAGGTCACCATCCGGCGGGCCTGCCCCGCCGACGTGCGCGACATTCAGCGGCTGATCGAGCTGTACGCCGACGACCGCATCCTGCTCCGCAAGGCGCCCGTCGCGCTCTACGAGGACGTCCAGGAGTTCTGGGTCGCGGAGCGTACCGACGACGGTGCCGTGGTGGGCTGCGGCGCGCTGCACGTGATGTGGGAGGACCTCGCCGAGGTGCGCACGGTGGCCGTCGACACGGCATGCCGCGGGCACAAGATCGGTCACCGGATCGTGTCCGAGCTGCTCGCCGTGGCCCGCGAGCTCGGGGTGGCGCGGGTGTTCGTGCTGACGTTCCAGACGTCGTTCTTCGCCTCGTTCGGCTTCCGGCAGATCGACGGCACGCCGGTGTCGCCGGCCGTGTACGAGGAGCTGCTGCGCTCCTACGACGAGGGCGTCGCCGAGTTCCTCGACCTCGAACGGGTGAAGCCCAACACGCTCGGTAACACGAGGATGCTGTTGCACCTCCGCTGACCCGGGACTGTTCTCGCCGATCTAGGAGTTGTGGCCGCTCGCTGTCCCGATTTGTCCGGCCATAACTCCTAGATCGGCGCGCCGACGGGGGTGGGTAGGCTCGCCGGGTGACGAGAGTGGCGGCGATCGACTGCGGCACCAACTCGATCCGGCTCCTGGTCGCCGACCTCGCCGGCGACCGGCTGATCGACGTGGTGCGCCGGATGGAGATCGTCCGGCTCGGCGAGGGCGTCGACCGGACGGGGCGGCTGGCCCCCGCGGCGATCGAGCGCACCCGCGTCGCGCTCGCCGGCTACGCCGACGAGATCAAAACCCTGGAAGCCCAGCGGGTACGCATGGTGGCCACCAGCGCGACCCGGGACGCCGCCAACGCCGCCGACTTCGCGGCCATGGTCGTGGACACGCTGGGGGTCGCCCCGGAGGTGGTCAGCGGCGACGAGGAGGCCCGGCTGTCGTTCACCGGCGCGGTGCGGGGACTGCCCGCCGACCTACCCGCGCCGTACCTGGTGGTGGACATCGGGGGCGGCTCCACCGAGCTCGTCCGGGGCCGCACCGACGTGGACGCCGCGATCAGCATCGACGTCGGCTGCGTGCGGATGACCGAGCGGCACCTGCGCGCCGACCCGCCCACGCCGGACCAGGTCGCCGCGGCCGAGGCGGACATCCGGGCCGAGGTCGACCGGGCGCTTGCCGCTGTCGAGGGCGGCTCTGCGCGTACCCTCGTGGGCCTGGCCGGGTCCGTGACCACGGTGACCGGCATCGCGCTGGGGCTGGCGGTTTACGACCCGGAGCGCATCCACCACGCCCGGGTCGGGTATGCCGACGTGGCGAAGGTGACCGCCGACCTGCTCGCCGCCACCCGCGAGCAGCGGCTGGCGATCCCGGTCATGCACCCCGGCCGGGCCGACGTGATCGGCGCCGGTGCGTTGATCCTCCGCGTGATCATGCAGGAGGCCGGCGCCGACGCCGTCGTGGCGAGCGAGCACGACATCCTCGACGGGATCGCCTGGAGCCTCGCGCCGACCACGGGATAGGAGATCGGCCCGCCTGGGGCCGGTATGATTTCCATATGGTCACTACGGTCAATCTCCCTGACGGGCTGCACGAGCGGCTCAAGCAGCTCGCCGACCAGGAGCACCGATCGATGAATGCGACAATCGTCGTGGCCATTGAGGAGTACGTCTCGGCGCGCAGTCATGGTGCGCGCGTCCGGGATCTCGCGCGTGACGTTGCCGAACGGGACGCCGAACTGCTGCGGCGGCTGGCGGAGTGACCAGCTATCTGGAAGTCGACGACCTCGTGGAGATCGCCTCGATCGTGTTGGACGAGACGCCTCAGGTCCGTGATTTCGGTCTGCTTTCGTCGGCGGCCGTCCGCCCGGCTACCGTGGCGTTCGGCCAGGAGGCGTACACCGATCTGTGGAGCAAGGCGGCCGCGCTGCTGCACTCGATCTGTATGAACCACGCGCTGATCGATGGAAATAAGCGTCTCGCTTGGGCGGCCACGCGGGTTTTCCTCGCCCTCAACGAGGTGCCGATTCAGGATGTCGACGTGGATCAGGCCGAAGCTCTCGTGATGTCGGTGGCCAGCGGCGTGCTGACCGAGGTCCCCGACATCGCCCGCGAGCTCCGCAAGCTGTATCTCTGAGCTGCCCGCGCAAATTCTGTCGCAGATGCCGGACGGGATCGCCTGGTCGCTAAGTTAGATCTTCGTCCACCTCGATCGGGGTCCGCCGGCGGGCGAGGTCCTTCGCGTCCTCGGGCAGCGCGTCGGCGACCAGGATGGCCGGCAGCAGCTCCGGCCCGGTGGTCAGGGCGCGGAACACAAACCCGACGGTCACGTCATGATCGGGCCGATGGACGACGGTGACCTCATCGCCGACCCGGATCGTGCCCGGCTCGACCACCCGCAGGTAGGTGCCGGGCGCGCCCCGCTCGGTGAACGTCTTGACCCAGCCGCGCTCGCCCAGCCAGCCGGCGAAGTTGCGACAGGGAATCCGGGGGACCGACACCTCGAGGACCAGGCGGTCGCCGATCCGCCAGCGCTCACCGATGCGGGCGCCGGTGACGTCGAGGCCGGTCGTGGTCACGTTTTCGCCGAAGGAGCCGCTGGTCAACGGCCGATCCAGGTCGGCGGCCCAGGCGTCCATGTCCTCCCGGGCGTATGCGTAAACCGCCTGGTCGTAGCCCCCGTGATGGCGCAGGTTGCAGACCTCGTCGCCGACCAGCCCGCTGCCGCCGACGCCGCTCGGGCCGGGCGCACGCACCTCGACCGGCTCGGTCACCGGGCGCTTGTCGATGCCCGTGACGCCCTTCTCGTGGCGCTTCGGGCGCGCAGCGCCCAGGTTGACGGACTGCACCAGAGCCATGACGGGACGCTAGCGCGAGGTTGCCGACTCGCCAACCCGTTTTGGCCGGCCAGCGACGTGTCCTGTGGCCCGACCGCTCGTCCGACGCCCGGCCGCCCTGGCCGGCCCCGGCCGCCTCGCGGGACATGGCCTCCCTACTCGGGTTTGCGGGCTGAACGCGAGTAGGGAGGCCGACGTCTGTGGGTACGCGCGTGGAGCCGTAGCGCAATGTCGGGGGAAGGGGCAAGTCGGCCGGCCTGGTAGGGGATGGCAGGGATTGGCGCTTACCGGATACCGTGCCCAGCGTTCGCCCCCGCAGTTTTGTCCCAAGGAGTGCCTGTGGCCGACCAGCCCACCCTGCCGGAGTCCGCGGCCGTCGAGGAGCCGACGGTCCCGGTGAAGGTCGAGTCGACGGCGGCCGACCGCAAGCAGAAGCCCGATGCGTCGGACGCCACGCCGGCCCCCGCCGAGGAGCGGGCCTGCGAGGAAGCGCCCCTCGCCGAGGAAGCGCCCCCCGCCGAGGAAGCAGCCGAAGCCGAGGAAGCGGCCGAAGCCGAGGAAGCGGCCCAGGCCGAAGAGTCGGCTGGCGACGAAGTGACCCCGACCACAGCGACCGAGGAGACGGTCGCGCTGACCGACCAGGACAGCGCCGCTGACCCGAGCACACAGGCGGAGCCTGCGGACGATGCGCAGGCACCCACGCCGGCCCGCCCCGATGGTGCCGAGCTGATCGAGATCGGGCCTGACGACGCGGCGGAGCCCGCGGCTGCCGGCACGACCGAGCCGGCCGGGAGCACTACCGAGCCGGCCGGGAGCGGGACCGAACAGGCCGGGAGCGGGACCGAACAGGTCACGGCCGACGCCGCGAAGACCGAGGCGGCCCCGACCGAGGCGGCCCCGACCGAGGCGGCCCCGACCGAGGCGGCCCCGACCGAGGCGGCCCCGACCGAGGCGGCCCCGGAAGACGCGGCCCCGGAAGACGCGGCCCCGGAAGACGCGGCCCCGGAAGACGCCGAGCCTCCGAGCGACCGGCAGGGCCCCGACGCGGAGCCGAAGACGCAGGTGGAGACGACCGCCGCGGAGACGGGCGCCGAGCCCTACACCGTGGCCGGTACCCCGACCGCACGCAGTCGGGTGCTCGCACTCACCGTCGTGGCGGCGCTCGTCGCCGTCCTGGTGGCTGCCGTGATCGCGATCGTCTACGTGGTCGGCGGCAGCGACAAGGGCAGCGGCGCCGACGACCACTCGCTGCGCGCCAAGCGGGGCGACTGTCTGCTCGGTGAGAGTGAGAAAGAACTCAAGCGGGTCGGCTGTTCGAATCCCGATGCGCGCTGGACCGTCGTCGGGGTGACCGACAACAAGACGGAGTCCGACGCCAAGAATCAGGCCTGCGCCCAGTGGCCCGAGGCCGAGGCGTCGTACTGGGAGAGCCGCAACGGAAAGACCGGCTTCGTCCTCTGCCTGGCGTCCGTCCTGGGGAAGTAGCGGGAAAGCTGGGGTGTACACCACGCGGACATCGCCTTTCGCGTTTGGGCGCGCCATGGTTGGCTACCGGTCACAACCCCCTGGTGCAACCAGCCAACGGCGACGGACGGACAGGAGGCGGCCAGATGGGCGAAATGGTCAGCTACCCCAGTAACGGCGGGACGAGCGAGGGGTACCTGGCCGTGCCGGCCAGCGGCTCCGGGCCCGCGGTCGTCGTGATCCAGGAGTGGTGGGGTCTGGTCACGCACATCAAGGAGGTCGTGGACCGGTTCGCCGAGGCCGGCTTCGTCGCGCTCGCTCCGGACCTGTTCCACGGCGCGCAGACGTCCGAGCCGGACGAGGCCGGGAAGCTGGCGATGGGCCTCGCGATGGACCAGGCGGCCACGGACATCGCGGGTGCCGCGGCCGACCTGAGCGGCCGGCCCGAGGTGGCCGGCGGGATCGGCTGCGTGGGCTTCTGCATGGGCGGCAGCCTCGCGCTCTGGTCGGCGACGCTGTCCGACCACATCGTGGCGACCGTGGGCTTCTACCCGGCCCTGCCGTGGGAGCGGATGAGCCCGAAGTGGGACAACTACGCCGGCAAGGCGGCGGTCATCCACTGCGACGGGGACGACGGCACCTCGGCGGCGCCCGGCATCCAGCAGGCTCGCGAGGCGATCGAGGCCGCCGGCGGGGAGGTACACCGCTACGACTACCCCGGCACCCACCACGCGTTCTTCAACGACGACCGGCCCGAGGTCTACGACCGCGACGCCTCGTCGCTGGCCTGGGCCCGCACGCTCGAACTGTTCCGGATCAGACTTGGCTGACGCGGTGACGGCCGGGACCGCGGCCACTGCGGCCGCGGCCACCGCGGCCGCGGCCACTGCGGCCACCGCGGCCACCGCGGCGGACCTGGCCGACCTCGACGCCGCCATCGCCAACTGCTTCGCCTGCCCCCGCCTGGTCGCGTGGCGCGAGGAGGTGGCAGCGACCCGGCGGGCGGCGTTCCGGGACCAGACGTACTGGGGGCGTCCCGTTCCCGGATTCGGCCCCGCGGACGCCGAGATCGCGATCCTCGGCCTGGCCCCGGCGGCGCATGGCGGCAACCGGACGGGCCGGATCTTCACCGGCGACCGGTCCGGAGACGTGCTGTTCGCGGCTCTGCACCGGGCCGGGCTGGCCAACCAGCCGACGAGCGTCAGCCGCGACGACGGGCTGGCGCTGCGCCACACCCGGATCTTCGCGGCCGTGCGCTGCGCGCCGCCTGACAACAAGCCCACCCCGGCGGAGCGCGACACCTGCGCACCGTGGCTGCACCGCGAGCTGGAGTTGATCCGCCCGACGCTACGCGTCGTGGTCGCGCTGGGCGCTTTTGCCTGGTCGGCGTTCTGGCCGGCACTACAGGCCGTATACAAGACCAAACCGCCGGTGCCGCGACCACCTTTCGGGCACGGCGCGCGATGGGTCGGCCCCGACGGCGTACCCGCGCTGCTCGGTTGCTATCACGTCAGCCAGCAGAACACCTTTACGGGCCGTCTCACGCCCGCGATGCTGGACGACGTGTTCGCCCGGGCCATAGACCTCGCCGGGCTCTAGACCACACGGGGATCGATGAGCCGTCGATGGACGCCGCTGCTCGCCGTCGCCACCCTGCTGGTGGCCGGCGTGCTCGCCGCTGCCCTGTCGTCGCCGGAGCTGACCCGCCTGCCGCTGCCCGAGGCCGTGGCGACCGGGGAGCCCGCGCCGGCCACGCCGGACGCCGTTCCTGCCGGTCCGGACGCACCGGGGTTCCAGCTCCCCGGCTGGCTCGCGGTGGTCGCCGCCGGGCTCTGCCTGGCGGCCGTCGCCTTCGCCGTCGGGTTCCTCGTCTGGATCTTTCTGAAAGACCGGATCCGGGTACGGTCAAAGCCGCTCACCACTGTCGACCAGCCGAGGGTCCTGCGTACCGAGGAGGTCGTGGCTGCGGTCGACGCGGGCCTGAGCGGCCTCTCGGACTCCGACGCCGACCCGCGCCGCGCGGTGATCGCCTGCTGGGTGCGCCTGGAGGAGGCGGCGGCCGCGGCCGGCACGCCCCGCCACCCGGGGGACACCCCGACCGATCTGGTGGCGCGCCTGCTGGCCGCGCACCGGGTCAGCCAGCCGGTGCTCGACGCGCTGGCCGCGGTGTACCGGGAAGCGCGCTACGCCACGCACCCGGTGGACGAGAGCACGCGGGCCGCGGCGATCAGGTCGCTGGGTCAGCTGCGCGCCGAGCTGACCGCCCGGGTGGAGGTGGGCTGATGGCGCGCGACCTGGAGCCCCTGGCCCGGCTGGACGACCTGTTCGAGGCGCCGCCGGAGCCCGAGACGCGGCCGTTGGAAGTCGAGCCGGACGACCGCGCCAGCGTGGGCTCCCGGCTGTTCTGGACCTCGTTGGTCGCCGCGCTCTGCGCCGCCGCCGTGTACGTGGTACTGCTGCCGTTGGGCTACAAACTCCCGTACCCGCTGCTGTTTTCGGGGTTTTTCGGCCTGCTCGCGCTGCGCCGGGCGCTCCGCGTGGTGCAGCCGGCCGGCATCAGGGTGGGCGCGGCGCCCCGCCCGGCGGCGGCGACAGTGCCCGACGACCACCCGGACGGCCTGCGCCAGGCGCTCGGCCGGTGGGACCGGCGGCTGCAGTCGAGCGCGCGGGACCCGCGGCGGTTCGCGGCCGACGTGCGGCCCCGGCTCGCCGAGATCGTCGACGAGCGGCTGCGCCAGCGACACGGCGTGACCCGCGCGAGCGACCCGCGCCGGGCACGGCAGCTGATGGGCGAAGATCTATGGACGCTGCTTGTCTCGCCGATCGGCCGCACCCCCACGGCCCGCGAGCTGGCCACGATCGTGGATGAAATGGAGAAGACATGAGCGAGCTGGCGCCCCAGGAGGTGGGCCGGCTGGGCCGGGCCGTGCTCGACGCGGTCGGCGCGGTCGTGGTCGGCAAGCGGGAGTCGCTGGAGATGGTGCTCGCCGGCATCCTCGCCGGCGGGCACGTCCTGCTCGAAGACCTGCCCGGGTTGGGCAAGACCCTCGCCGCCCGGTCGTTCGCCCAGGTGCTCGGCATCGAGTTCCGGCGGCTGCAGTTCACGCCCGATCTGCTGCCCGCCGACGTGACCGGCTCGTTCCTCTACGACCAGCGCAGCCACGACTTCTCGTTCCGACCCGGTCCGGTCTTCACCAACCTGCTGCTCGCCGACGAGATCAACCGGACCCCGCCGAAGACCCAGGCGGCGCTACTGGAGGCGATGCAGGAGAAGCAGGTGTCCGTCGAGGGCACGACCTACCGCCTCGAAGCGCCGTTCCACGTCCTGGCCACGGCCAACCCGATCGAGTACGAGGGGACCTATCCGCTGCCGGAGGCCCAGCTCGACCGGTTCCTGCTGCGGGTGTCGTTCGGGTACCCGGACCGCGAGGAGGAGTGGGACGTGCTGCGCCGGCGGATGGACCGGCGCCGCGAGGAGGCCGTGCTGCCGGCCGTCGTGGACGCGCGCACGCTGCTCGCGATGCAGGCGGCGCTGGAGGACGTCGCCGTCGAGGACTCGATCGGCCGCTACATCGTCGACCTGGCCGCCGCGACCCGCGAGCACGCGCAGGTACTGGTCGGCGCGTCGCCGCGCGGCTCCCTCGCCCTGCTACTGCTGTCCCGGGCGCGAGCCGCGCTCGCGAGGCGTGACTACGTGATCCCCGAAGACGTCAAGTACGTGGCCGGGCCGGCGCTGGCCCACCGGATCACGCTGAGACCCGAGATGTGGCTGCGCCGCATCGACCCCGCCGACATCGTGGCCGAGGTGGTGGCCGCGACGCCCGCGCCCGCGAGCGGCGCCGTCCCGACGTATGCGGGCACCGTTCCGGGAATCCAGCGCACCGCGTCGGTCTACAGTGCCCAGCGAACGCACTGACGGCTGGCTGCCGACCCGCGCGTTCGGCCGCGCGGTCCTGGTCGCCGGGCTCCTGGTGTTCCTGGCCGTGCTCACCGGCCGATACGACCTGGTCGTCATCGCCGCGCCGTTCGCGCTCGGCACGGCCCTGTCGCTGCGCCGGCGCCCCGTCCTGCTGCCCGAGCCCGACGTGTCCGATGTGGATGATCTGGCGGAGGGCGACGAGTTCCGGCTGCGCGCCGGTGTGGTCAACCCCGATCCGGCGCCGCTGGATCTGGTCCTGCTGCGGGTGCGGCTGCCCCGGTGGGTGCGGGTACGGTACGGCGACCACCCGTGGGGCGCGGTCGCGCCGGGCGGCAGCGTCGCCGAGATGGACCTGTCCGGCACGGCGCTGCGCTGGGGCCGGCACGCGCTCGGCCCGGCCGTCGCGTACGGGGTGGCCTGCGACGGCCTGCTCGTCTCGCTGCCGGTGACCGCCGCCCCGGTCGGCCTGAAGGCCTACCCGGTGACCGAGCCGTTCCGCGCCGTGGAGGCGATGCCGCGCGCCGCCGGGCTGGTCGGCCAGCACCATTCGCGCCGGTACGGGGAAGGCGGCGAGCTGGCCGGCGTGCGCCAGTTCGCGCCCGGCGACCGGCTGCGCCGCATCGACTGGCGGGTGACCCTGCGCACCCGGCAACTGCATGTGGTGTCGACGCTCTCCGACCGCGACGCCGAGGTGGTCGTGCTGCTCGACGTCCTGCACGAGGCGGGGGAGTCGGGTGGCGCCGGGGGTGCGGCGTCGGTGCTGGACGTGACCGTCCGGGCCGCGGCCGGCATCGCCGAGCACTACCTGCACCGGGGCGACCGGGTGTCGCTGCTCGAGTACGGATACCGGGCGCGCCGGTTGCGCCCGGCCGCCGGCCGCCGGCAGTACCTGACCGCGCTGGAATGGCTGCTCGACGTGCGGCCGACCGCGGCCGACGACGCGCCGACCGCGGATGACGCGCTCACGGCCGGGGGCCTGGCCGGTCACGGGCTGAGCGGCAACGCCCTGGTGATCGTGTTGACCCCGCTGCTCGACCAGCGCTCGGCCGGCATGGTCGCCGGGCTCGCCCGGGCCGGCCGGTTCGTCGTCGCCGTCGACACGCTCCCGCCGGACCTGCGGCCGGCGCTGGACGGCGAGTGGGCGCCGATGGCGTACCGGCTGTGGCGGATGGCCCGCGACAACGTGGTGGGGCAGTTGCGCGAGCACGGCGTACCGGTGGTGGCCTGGGCCGGCGCGGGCAGCCTTGACCAGGTGCTGCAGGACGTGTCCCGGATGGCGACCGCGCTGAAGGCGGCCCGGCGGTGAACGCCCTGCGCACCGCGCTGCGGGAGCGGCTGGACGCGCTGCGCACCGCCGCGACCCGGGTGACCCCCGGCCCGCTGCTGGTCCGCGGAGCGGCGTTCGCGTTCGCCGTGTGCGCGCTGCTGATCGCGGTGCCCGGTGACCTGCTCACCTCGGTCCCCGTCGCCGGGGTGCTCGTCGTGTTGGCGGCCGTGCCGGCGCTGGCCCCCCGCACCCGGCTGACCGCGGTGGTCATCCTCGTCGCGGTACTCGGCTGGATCGCGTCCACGACCAGTTACGGACAGCCGGTGACCCTGCCGCCCCTGATCGCGCTGTCCTGCCTGCTGTACCTGCTGCACACGACGACGGCGCTGGCCGCGGTGCTGCCCTACGACACCGTCATCGCGCCGGCCGTCCTGGTGCACTGGCTGGCCCGCAGCGCCGTCGTCCTCGCCCTGACGGCTGCGTTCGCGGTCGCGGCGGACATGGGCGTACGGGTGGTCGGCCGCCACGCGTACCTCGTGGCGTCGGTGGCCGGGCTGCTGCTGGTCGCGGCGCTGGCCGGCCTGCTGGTGGCACTGCGCCGCCAGTAGACCGTCCATGCTGTGGGACGGTGCGCTGCCCGAGCCGGTCCTGGCCGATTCGCGCGCCACCTACCGGGATGTTCTGGCAGGTGTAGACCTGGTCGTGGAGGCCACGCCCTCGGGGTTCGAGCAGTTCGTCGTGGTCAAGGACAGGCCGGCGGCAGCGCGGGTGGCCACGCTGCGGTTGCCGTTGAAGAGTCGTAGCCTGCGGTTCGTCAACGACGCACCGGGCGCTTTTGCGATCACCGACCGCTCGGGCGCGTCGGTGGGCCGGGTGCCGACGCCGATGGCGTGGGACGCCGCTCCACTGGGTGCGGGCACCGCGCGGGAGGATCGGCCGCTGTCCGTGGCGGTCCGTTCCCCGAAGGCCAAGGTGGCGCGCCCGGCGACCGCGACGGGCGTGAGCGCAGGGACCGCTCGGGCCGGGGTGGCGGACGCGGCGGAGGGCACCGGCGAGGTGACGCTGGAGGTCTCCGCGGATCCGGCGTGGCTCACCGACCCCGCGCGGACGTTTCCGGTGACCCTGGACCCGGCGATCAGGATCGGACCCGTCGGGGACACCTACGTCAAGGAAGGCGACACCGTCGACCGGTCAGGCTACAACGACCTGCAGTTGGGCCACGGCAAGGGAATCCAGCGGCAAGGAGTGGAACACTCGGTCGCTGCTGCAGTGGGATACGGCCCGGTTCGCCGGGGCGAAGGTCAGGTCGGCGACGCTGAACCTGTGGAACTTCTACTCCCGCTGGTGCGCGGCGGCGCAGTGGGACCTCTACAACGTGGCGCCGTTCAGCCTGCCGGTGTACTGGAGCAACATGCCGGCGTTCGACGCACGGGCGCTCTCGTCGTCGACGGAGACGAAGGGCTATGACGCGAGCTGCGACGACGGCCGGGTGAAGATCGTCGCGACGGCGTTCTTCCAGAAGGCCGCCGACGCGGGTGCTGGCAGCGCGTACATGGGTCTGAAGGCGACCGACGAGACGACCACCGCCGGGTACAAGTCGTTCCGGTCGTCCCAGGGCGTGGCCTCCGAGGTGCCGTACCTGGACATCGACTTCGAGGCCGCCCCGCTGGTGTCGAACCTGTCGACCAACCCGGCGACGGCGTTCGGGCGCACCACCGTGCTCCCGGGCGGGCTGGCCAACACCTTCTACGCCGACGACCTGGTGGCCGCACAGCAGACCGCTGACACCAAGCGGGATTGGACCCTCGATCCGGCCAACCGGTTGCGGGCCTTCACCACCGCCACGCTCGCCAACGGCGCCTGGGTCAACGCGTCGAGCAAGCTCAACCACTACGGCGACGACTCGGACAGGCCGCGGTGGATCGTCGAGGGCGCCGGGACCGAGGGCATCACCCGCAACGTATCCGGTCCCGACTCCGACCTGGTCGCCACCACCAGCGCCAGCGGCGCCGTCCGGCTGCAGCTGACCAACCTGCACGGGGAGGTCGCCTCCATCGACACCGCCCTCACGACACCGGAGTTCTACAGCTTCGACGAGTTCGGCGTCCCCACCAGCGGTCAGGCCCCGCAGCGGTACGGATGGCTGGGTGGCAAGCAGCGCTCCGCGGATGCGCTCGGCGGCGTCATCCTCATGGGCGTCCGGCTCTACTCGCCGGCGCTGGGCCGCTTCCTGCAGGTCGACCCCGTCGTCGGCGGGTCGGCGACGGCCTACGACTACTGCAACGCCGATCCGGCCAACTGCGTGGATCTCGACGGGCGGAAGGGAAAGGGCCGGGGCAAGGGCAAGGAGCACAAGGGGCCTCAGATGAGCGCGGCCGAGAAGGCGGCACTGGCGAAGCAGAAGGCCGGCCAGCCGCTTTCGGACGCGGAGCGCAAGCTCGCCGCGAGCGCCAAGCGCAAGGAGCAGGCGCAGCAGAAGATTGACGCCGGCACGCGAAACAAGCAGAAGCGCAAGTCACACTACGGTGGCACCGCGAAGCGTATCGGCAAGGTCCTATTGTGGGGCGTCGTCGCGGTGGCCGTGGTGTTTCTCATCATCGCGCTGCTTCCGTTTCTCGTTATCGGAGGGTTGGCTTTCGCATGACCTGGTACTCGGTGCGCTGCGTCTTTGAACGGCCCGACGCAAGCCTCTACGCGGAACGGTTCACGGTGTGGTGGACCGCCTCGATCGACGACGCTCTGGTGCTGGCCGAGCAGCGGGCGCACGCTTACGAGGAGACCGCCGGTTGGCGATACGTCGGCCTGGCGCAGGCGTACTGGATCGGCGACGAAGCGCCACCGGACGCCCAGCCGACCCCGTTGGACAGCGGCGACGAGGTCTTCTCGCTGCTCCGGGACAGTGATCTCGATCCCGACGGGTACGTCCGGCGGTTCTTCGTCACGGGCCGGGAGCGGCACGCCGCCGGTGACGGGCCCGGCTGGTTCACGGTGCGCGGTGTTGTCGAGTGGCCGCAGGAGGGGACGTACGAGGAGCGGATCACGTTGTGGGCGGCGGAGAGCGCCGCCCACGCGGTCGCCCAGGCCGAGCAGGAGGCGGCGGAGTACGCCGAGGAGATCATCGGCGGGACCTACCTCGGCGTCGCCCAGCCGTTCTTCGTGGGCGAGCGGCCACCGGTCAGCGGCGACGAGGTATTCGTCCTCGAACGGGTGAGCGACGACGACGCCGACAGATACGTGAAGGCCATGTTCGACACCGGCCGGGAGCGGACGGCGACCGCCGAGTGAACAGGGGCCGGCCGCGAAGGGCCCCACGGAGGGGCGGTAGGCATCGACAGCCTCCGGTATGTTGGTGATCCTGTGTGCCCGTACCGTCGGAGGTTCTTGATCGTGCGTCGTCTCGCTCTGCTGCTCGCGGTCCTCGCATCCGGCGTCCTCGCCGGATGCGCTCGTCCGGCGGCTCCTCGCGCGGCCAGCGCGCACTGGGAAGCGCCTGCCAGCACCGCGCCGGGCACCTCGCCGGGCAGTGCGACACCGGGCGCCGGCGCGCCTAGCAGTGCGCCGGCGCCGTCCGCGACGAGGGCCAAGCCGGGCGCCAAGCCGACCACGCCACCCCCGGCCCCGACCACAGCCGCCGGGCGGACGGGCGGCCGCCCGGCGCTCACCGATCCCGGACCGGCCGGGTCCGTGCGCGGCACCGGGTCGGACGGGGTGGCGCTGACCTTCGACGACGGGCCCGACCCGAAGAACACGATGGACCTGCTCGACCTGCTCAATGAGCAGGGCGTCAAGGCGACCTTCTGCGTGGTCGGGTTCCGGGCCCGGGACCATCCCGAGGTCATCAGGCGCATCGTCGCCGAGGGCCACACCATCTGCAACCACTCCTGGCAGCACCTGGAGCACCTGTCCGAGCGCGACGACGGGTACCTGTCGTGGGACCTGCAGTCGACCAACGACGCCATCCACGCCGCCGCGCCCGGCGCGAAGATCGAGTACTTCCGCGCCCCGTACGGCAACTTCACGCCACGACTGATCCAGTTCGCCGGCCGGCTCAACCTGAAGCCGATCTTCTGGGACGTCGACGACGAGTGCTACACCACCGCGAAGTACGGGGTCGGGCCGGCGATGACCAACCACATGACGTCGATCGTGCAGCGCGACACCCGACCCGGCTCGATCATCCTGTCGCACGAGAACCTGAAGCCGCACACGGTGAGCACCTACCGCACACTGCTGCCGTGGCTGAAGGCGCACTTCCGGCTCATCGTGATGCCGACCTCCCCCTGATCGCGGAGCAAGCGGGTGAGGCGCCGCCCACATGTGACGCCGGACAAGTCGATGGGGCGTAGAGGCCCTGCCAGCGGGAAGATTGACGCGTGGCTGTCAAGCGGATCCTCGTAGTCGGTGCCGGGCACGTCGGACTTTACGCAGCCCTGCGCCTGTCCAAGAAACTCAGGGCGCGTGATGCTGAGGTCATCGTCGTCGATCCTCAGCCCCACATGACCTACCAGCCGTTCCTGCCAGAGGCGGCGGCGGGCAACATCTCCCCCCGACACAGTGTCGTGCCGCTGCGTCGTGAGCTGCGGCGTTGTCGCGTCCTGTCGGGCGAGGTGACCAGGATCGAGCATGCGCGCAAGGTCGCGACCGTCCAGCCGATCATCGGGCCGCCCCGCGAAGTCCCCTACGACCACATCATCGTCGCGCCCGGTAGCGTGTCCCGCACGCTGCCGATCCCCGGGCTGCGGGAGCACGCGGTCGGATTCAAGACCATTGGCGAGGCCATCTACCTGCGTAACCACGTGCTGGAGCGGCTCGACGTCGCGGCCACCACCACCGACCCGGCGACCCGCAGGCGCGCGCTGACGTTCGTGTTCGTGGGCGGCGGCTACGCCGGCATCGAGGCGCTGGCCGAGATGGAGGACATGGCGCGTGACGCGCTGCGCTACTACCCCGAGCTGAGCCCGCAAGACATGCGCTGGGTACTCGTCGAGGCCACCACGCGCATCCTGCCCGAGGTCGACCCCGACATGGGTGCCTACACCGTCAAGCAGCTGCTCAAGCGCGGTCTCGACATCCGCCTGGGCACCCGGCTGGAGTCCTGCGTGGACGGCGTGGTGCGGCTCAGCGACGGCGACAGTTTCACGGCCGACACGATCGTGTGGACCGCGGGGGTCAAGCCGCACCCGATGCTCGACCACACCGACCTGCCGCGCGACGACCGCGGCCGGATCACGTGCCTGCCGACCCTCCAGGTGGTCGACGCGCAGGGGCAGGTGGTCGACGGGGCATGGAGCGCCGGGGACTGCGCGGCGGTGCCCGACCTGACCGCCGACAAGCCCGGTGTGCTCTGCTCGCCGAGCGCCCAGCACGCGGTACGCCAGGCCAAGCGGATCGCCGACAACATCGCGCTGGTGCTGCGCGGCCGGCCGCCCGTGGAGTACCGGCACAAGCACGCCGGCTCGGTCGCGAGCCTCGGCCTGCACAAGGGCGTCGCCCAGGTCTACGGCGTCAAGCTCACCGGCCTGCCGGCGTGGCTCATGCACCGCACCTATCACATGAGCCGGATCCCGAGCCTCAACCGCAAGGTCCGCGTGATCGTGGACTGGACGCTCGCCCTGTTCCTCAAGCGGGAGGTCGTCGCGCTGGGCGAGCTGCACCAGCCGCGTGAGCCGTTCACCGACGTCACCCCACCCGTGCAGGTCAAGGAGCCGGCCCGGACCTAGGAGCCGACCCGCCAGACCGTCACGTCCGCCACCTGGCGGCCTGGCCCGAACAGCCCTTCGAGCGTCGTGCGCAGCGCGGCCTCCTGGGGCTGTTCGCCGTTGGCGAGCACCATGCACGAGGTCCGGCTGGCTGGGCGACGGCAGCGGGACGGGCACCAGCGTGGAGCCCGGCCGGACGCATCCGCGCCAGTGCCCCTCGGTGAAGAACCGGGGCACCGGGTCCCGGTCGACGGTGGGCAGCGGCTTCGGGACGACCGGCAGCAGCGCGACCGCGATGACGGCGGGCACGACGAACCGAAGAGCCGGCCGGGGATCGCGGAGCGCCCGGTCGATCGCCATGGCCAGGACGAGCGCCATCACCGGTATGAGCGGCAGCGCGAACCGGGTGGGCAGCGCGCTGTCGACGATCGGTACGTTCGCCAGCAGGCTGTACGGCCCCCAGTGTTGGGTGTGTTCGCCATCGATGATCAGCTGTGGCCCCAGCGCGAGCGTGCCGAGGATGACGCTGGTGACGGCGCTCGCCACGACCACCGGCCGTCGCCACTGCCAGATCGCGGCGCCGGTGACGACCAGCAGCAGCGGCAGCCCGAAGAAGGTGTTGTACTCCGCCGGCCCGGAGACCAGCCGTTCGGCCTCGCGCGAGCCGCCGATCGACAGCGGCGAGTACGAGACGTAGCCGACCAGGTCGGCGCCGAAGAACGAGGCCGAGAACGGACCGTTGGGCAGGTGCTGGGGGCCGGCGAACTGCACCCACAGCGGGTACGCGAGCAGGATCATCGACAGGCCGGCCGCCACGAACAACCCGCCGACGACAGGGACGAGCGCCGAACGGACCTTGCGCGGGGCCAGCACCGCGTACGCGAGGCTGATGAGGGCGAGCGTGACGGCGGTGAGGAAGAGGGGCTCCTCGCCGACGAACAGTTGCACGGTGATGAGCAGGCCGAGCAGCGCCCCGAGGGCCGCCACGCGCCGGCTCCAGCCCGGCGCCTCCAGGTCGGGGGAGTTGGCCAGCCGGATCACGCACCACACGATCGGTGGCAGCAGCCACTGCGCGGTCATGTGCAGATGCGAATTGGCCTGCGACATGGTGCCCGGAGCGAACGCGCAGAACGCGCCACCGATCGCCGCGGCCGCCCAGTGCAGGCGGACGGTGCGGGCGAACAGCAGGTACCAGGCGACCGCCGTGCCGGCCAGGTTGAGGAACGTCGCGACGGCGAAGCTGACCGACGCTCCAAACGCGAGGGTGACCGGCGTCAGCAGGAGCCCGATGACGAGGACCGACGTGTTGCCCATCAGGTTGACGCCGTCCGGCGCGTTCAGCAGGTGGCTGACCAGGTCCAGGTCGCCGGTGAAGAAGCGGGTCGCGACCGCGAGCATCCACTCCATCAGCGCCTGGTCGTTGGCGTTGAGCGCCAGCGCCCCGGTGGTCGGGTTGGTGAGCAGCCCGTTGACGAGGATGGCGGCGGCTACCACCAGACCCGCGCACACCGCCACGTCCACCGGGAACCGGCGTCGCTGGGATGAGGCGGTCGGTGGGCTGGCCGATTGGCCGGTCGTCTCGGCCGTATCGGGCACTTCCGCCTCGCCGGCGGTCCGTGGAGCGCTGGTCACCCGCAGGACACTAACGCGGACCGGTAAGCCGGTGTGCACCCCGTCTCCCACCCGTTACCGTGAACGCAGTTGCGCGACACCGGGCCCGGGTGGTGGAACGGCAGACACGGCCGCCTTAAAAGCGGCTGCCGCGAGGCGTGCGGGTTCGACCCCCGCCCCGGGCACCTGTCGCGGTAATCTTGGGGAGTTGACATAACCGCGCGTGGGAGGATCCCAGTGCAGAGTTCCAATCCGGTTCTAACTCGGCTCGGCGAGGCCGCCAACGCCGAACGTTCGGCCGTCGGCTACGGCCCCTTGACCACCGACCGCATGATGTCGCTCGACGACGTCGTCGTGCGCACCGTCGGGTTGTTGCTCCTGACCGGCGTCGCCGGCGCGATCAGCTGGAATTTCCTGTCCGGCCCGGCCGCGTTGCTGGCCATGATCGGCTCGGCCATCGCCGGTCTGGTGCTCGGCCTGGTCATCTCGTTCGCCCGCATCACCAACCCGCTGGTGATCGGGGGCTACGCCGTCCTGCAGGGCGTGCTGCTCGGCGTCGTTAGCAGGTACTACGAGGCCCGCTTCTCGGGCATCGCGATCCAGGCGGTGGTCGGCACGTTCGGCGTGTTCCTCGGCATGGCGGTGCTCTACAAATTCCGCGTGTTGCGGGCGACCCCGAAGTTCGCCCGGTTCGTCATCGGCGCCCTGATCGGCGTCGTCGCACTGATTCTGATCAACTTCGTGCTCACGATGTTCGGCATCAACATCGGCATCCGGGACAACGGCACGGGTCCGGTCGGCCCGGTGCCGATCATCTTCAGCCTGATCGTGATCGGTGTCGGGGCGCTGACGTTCATCCTCGACTTCGACATGATCGAGCAGGGCGTGCGCTACGGCATGCCGGAGAGGTTCGCGTGGTACTGCGCGTTCGGCCTGCTGGTCGGCCTGATCTTCGTCTACTGGGAGATCCTGCGCCTGCTCAGCTACCTGCGTAGATGACCGAAGAGTTCGACCGCGTGGTTGGCCGGCTGGCCAACCACGTCGCGCACTGGACGCCGCCCCGCTGGGCGGCGTCCAGCGCGTCCCGGCCCGGTTCCCGGGCCGATGCGATGTTCGCGCTGGTCCAGCAGATAGCGGATCTCGCGGCCACCGCGGAGGGCCAGCCTCTTCGGCGGGTACCACGTCTGGACAACGATCTGGCCCTGCCGGACCAGTTGCGCGTGGTGGCCGGCGATCTGGCCGCGACCCGCGACGCCGACGCGATCCGTGCCGCGACGGCCATGATCGCCGCCCTGAACGCGTCGATCTAGGAGAAGTCGGGGTTGGTTCGCCCCTTTTGGGCCCCAACTTCTCCTAGATCGACGAGCGGGGGCATCGACGAGCGGGACGTCGTCAGGAGAGGCGCTCGAGCACCATCGCCATGCCCTGGCCGCCGCCCACGCACATCGTCTCCAGGCCCACGGTCTTGTCGTGCCAGTCGAGCGCGTTGAGCAGGGTGCCCGTGATGCGCGCCCCGGTCATGCCGAACGGGTGGCCGACGGCGATCGCGCCGCCCATCACGTTGAGCTTCTCCAGCGGGATGCCGAGCTGCTGGTACGACGGGATCACCTGCGCGGCGAAGGCCTCGTTGATCTCGACCAGGTCCACGTCGTCGATGGTCATACCGGCGCGGGCAAGGGCCTGATTCGACGCCTCGACCGGACCCAGGCCCATGATCTCCGGAGACAGGGCGGTCACGCCGGTCGACACGATCCGGGCAAGCGGGGTGATGCCCAGCTCGCGGGCCTTCGTGTCGGACATGACGACCACGGCGGCGGCGCCGTCGTTGAGCGGGCAGCAGTTGCCGGCCGTGATCCGCCCGTCGGGGCGGAACACCGGCTTCAGCCCGGCCACCGCCTCGTAGGTCACCCCGGCGCGCGGCCCGTCGTCGGTCGACACGACCTGGCCGGACGGCGTGGTGATCGGGGTGATCTCGCGGGCCCAGAAACCCTCGGTGATCGCCTTCTCCGCCAGGTTCTGGCTGCGGACCCCGAAGTGGTCCATTTCCTCGCGGCTGACGTCGTAGATCTGCGCGAGGTTCTCCGCGGTCTGACCCATGGTCAGGTAGATGTCCGGCACGTCGCCGTCCTCGCGCGGGTCGTGCCAGGTCGGCGCGCCGCCCTGGGCGCGCTTCTCCGACCGGGTCTGCGCGTCGGCGAACTTCGGGTTCTCCCAGCCGCCGCCGACCAGGGCCTGCGCCTCCGGCGGCAGCCCGTCGGAGTTGCCCCGGGCGTACCGGGAGACGGCCTCCACGCCGGCGGAGATGAACACGTCACCTTCCCCGGCGCGGATGGCATGCAGCGCCATCCGGGTGGTCTGCAGCGATGAGGCACAGTACCGGGTGAGGGTGGCGGCGGGCAGGTGGTCGTAACCGAGCAGCACGGAGACCACGCGAGCCATGTTGAAGCCCTGCTCACCGCCGGGCAGGCCGCACCCGAGGTAGAGGTCTTCGATGTCGCGCGGGTCGAGCTGCGGGACCTTGTCGAGCGCCGCGCGGATCACGGTGGTGGCGAGGTCGTCCGGACGGACCTCGCGCAGGGAACCCTTGACGGCCCGGCCGATGGGGCTGCGGGCGGTCGAAACAATGACGGCTTCGGGCATGCCGTCACGTTACCCGCCTACCTACCGGTCGGTAGTTGGGAATCCTGAGCACTTAGTCACTGTGCTGTTGCGGCGCGGGCTGACGCCCTCACTGCGGGACGGCGGCGGCGCCCGCGACCGCGGGCAGCAGCGCGTGCGCCCACACCCGGTACCCGTCCGCGGAGGGGTGGTAGCCGTCGTGGCAGTAGGTGCCGGCGTCCGCCCGGAACACCGCACCGGTCTGCCCGGCCAGGTCGACCGCGACCCCGCCGGCGGTCTTGACCGCCGCGGTCTGCGCCCGGGCCAGTCGCCGGCCCTGCCAGCCGACCAGTTGGCGCAGCGGAGGCGGGAACGCGCGGGCCGCGCCGAGGTCGGGGGCGGTGCCGACGACGACGGGCACGCCCACGCCACGCAGCCGGCGCACCGCCGCGGCCAGGTGCTCGGCCGCCTCGGCGGGCCGGCCGAAGTGGATCGCGTCGTTGCCGCCGACGAGGATCACCGCGATGTCCGGCCGCCGGCCGACCAGCGCGCGGGCCACCTGGGTGCCCAGGTCGCCGGAGCGCGAACCGGAGACGGCCACGCTCGACAGCTCGACCCGCCGGCCGCCCGGCCCGTCTGCGAGCAGGGTGGCCAACTGGCCACCCACGGTCTCGGTGACCCGTTCGACGCCGACGCCGAGGGCGGTGGAGTCACCCAGCAGGACCAGTCGCAGCGGGGTGGCGTTGGCACCGCCGACCGAGGCGCGCATCGCCAGGCGCAGGTCGGGTTGGGCGTAGCGGCGACTGCGCGCGATCATCGTCTGACCGGCCAGGATGGCAGCCCCGCTGACCGTGCCGGCGATCGCGGTGATCGCTGCCGCCCGCCCCAACCGACCAAACACATTCATGTGCCCTCCCGCTCGCTCCACCTGGCCTTGGACGCCGCCTTCCTTCGGCGCGGCGCGGCGGCCTCATTTCGCTCGTGAAGCTACTCCAGCGTGGACGCCTGCTGCTCCTGTTGCAAGCGTACGTGGGAAGGATCCGTCGGGTGCTCCGTGCGCCGCCAGACCCGGTGCCGCAGCTGGGCCCAGGCGCCGGCCGGGCCCCGGTCGCGCCCGGCGACCTGGGTGGCGCTGACCTCGGTGCCGGCCCGCTCGGCGGCCTCGACGGCGGCGTCGGGCAGGCTGCGCAGCCCTTCGCCACGACCCAGGCGCGGCCGGGCCTCGGTCTCGTCCTCGGTGAGCGCGGCGACAACGGTGGGCAGGAGAGCCGCGGCGGCCATCGCGTACCCGTCGCCGGAGGGGTGGAAGCGGTCCCAGCTGAACATGCGGTCCGGCTCGGCCGCGAAGGTCGGCCCGAGCAAGTCGCCCAGCGAAACGGTACGCCCGCCGGCCTCGACCACCGCGATCGTCTGCGCGGCGGCCATCTGGCGGCTCCAGCGGCGGGCCATCCACCGCAGCGGCGGCTGGATCGGCTGGATCGTGCCCAGGTCGGGGCAGGTGCCCACGACCACCTCGGCACCCGCCTCGCACAGCGCCCGGACCGCCGTGACCAGGTGCCCGACCGCCTCGGGGACCGGCTGGCGGTGGGTCACGTCGTTGCCGCCGACCAGGATGACCGCGACGTCGGGGGCAACCTCCAGGGCCCGCTCGACCTGCGGCTCCAGCGCCCGGGACTCAGCGCCGACGACCGCGAAGCAGTGCACACGCACCGGCCGGCGCAGCTGCTCGGCCAGCCCGGCGGCGAGCAGCGCGCCGGGCGTGTTGCGGGCCACGTCGGCGCCGTATCCGGCCGCGGACGAGTCTCCGAGCACGGCAACGGTGATCACCTCGCCGTCGTGGTCGGCGCCGTAGACGCCGTCGCAGCGTGGCGGGGGCGCTTCCGCCGCCGGGATCGTGCGCCGGGCGAGCATCGCCTGACCGAAGAGCAGACCGGTCAGGGCCATACCGAAGGCCGTCAGGCTCCCGGCGCCGTATGCGCCGGCCGTGGCGATGCGGCGCGCCTGGCTGATCTGGGTCATCGCTCCTCCCGTCCCGGGTGTGCCCGGATCCCCCCGTGGGGTTCTCCGTCAATGATCGCTCGGCTATGCCAAGTACCGTCTGGTCCAAACCTCCGAAAAGATACCTATTTACCATCTGGATGGTGTCGGTGTTGCGTCATCCTTCGCGGTCGGGTCCCGCGCGGGTCGGTTCGATCCGGATCAGGACCCGCCGGTCGCGCTCCATCGCCGCCCGGTAGTCGTCCCAGTCCGGGTGCTCGCCCGACACGCTCCGGTAGTACTCGACCAGCGGCTCCATCGCCTCGGGCAGGTCGACGATGGTGGCCCGCCCTTCGATCTGGACCCAGCGCCCGAAGAAGGTGTCCGGAAACACGCACACGAATGCCTGGGGGTTCCGGCGCAGGTTGCGCACCTTGTACGCGGTTTGCCGGCTGCTGATGACGATGAAGCCGGCAGCATCGACGGACACGGTGACCGGCGACATCTGGGGGGCGCCGTCGGCGCGCAGCGTGGCAAGGACGGCGCGATGGTTGTTGGCGACGTGCGCGCGGGCGTCGTTGAGATCCATGCCCCATTGTGCTCCGGTGGCCGCCCTGGTGTGGACGCGTCACGATGGAGAAACCTTCGACAGATGGGGTGGACGATGGCGGCGACGCTGCGACGGCGAATGGCCTGGACCGCACTGCTGCGCGTGTTCAAGCCCGGCACGCCGGGCCTGGGCAGGCGGTTGGCGGCGATACCGCGGATGATCGGCGCGTCCATGCGTGGCGAGTACGACGGCAAGGCCCGGCTCGCGATGATGGCGGCCGCCGGCCTCTACATCGCCTCGCCGATCGACTTCGTGCCCGAGGCCGCGTTCCTGGTGTTCGGCCTCGTCGACGACGCAGCCATGGTCGCGTGGTTCGCCGGGGCGCTGCTCTCCGAGACCGAGCGCTTCCTGGAGTGGGAGAAGCAACAGGCCAGGACCATTCCGGGGTACGCCGTACCGCGCTGACCCCGGCGTTAGGCTGGCGCCGTGCGCTACTACGACAACGTCGTCGAGTTGATCGGCAACACTCCGCTGGTCCGGCTCCGCAACGTCACCGCCGGCATCTCCGCCACCGTGCTCGCCAAGGTGGAGTACTTCAACCCCGGCGGGAGCGTCAAGGACCGCATCGCGCTGCGAATGGTGGAGGAGGCCGAGAAGGCCGGCCTGCTCCGCGCCGGTGGCACGATCGTCGAGCCGACCAGTGGCAACACCGGCGTCGGGCTGGCGCTGGTGGCGCAGCTCCGCGGGTACCGGTGCGTGTTCGTCTGCCCGGACAAGGTCAGCGAAGACAAGCAGAACGTGCTGCGGGCCTACGGCGCCGAGGTGGTCGTCTGCCCGACCGCGGTGGCGCCCGAGGACCCCCGGTCCTACTACAACGTCTCCGACCGGCTGGCCCGCGAGATTCCCGGCGCGTGGAAGCCCGACCAGTACTCCAACCCCAACAACCCCCTCTCGCACTACGAGCAGACCGGCCCGGAGCTGTGGGAGCAGACCGGCGGGCAGCTGACCCACTTCGTCGCGGGGGTCGGCACCGGCGGCACGATCACCGGGGTCGGGCGCTACCTGCGGGAGGTTTCCGAAGGTACTGTCAAGATCATCGGCGCCGACCCGGAGGGCTCGGTCTACTCCGGCGGCACCGGCCGGCCCTACCTGGTCGAGGGCGTCGGCGAGGATTTCTGGCCGAAGACCTACGACCGCGACATCTGCGACGAGATCATCAAGGTCTCCGACAAGGAGTCGTTCACGCTGACCCGGCGGCTGGCCCGCGAGGAAGGGCTGCTGGTTGGCGGTTCGTGCGGGATGGCGGTCGCGGCCGCGCTGGAGGTGGCCCGCCGGGCCGGGCCGGACGACGTGATCGTCGTGCTGCTGCCCGACGGCGGCCGGGGCTACCTTTCCAAGATCTTCGACGACGGCTGGATGGCCCGTTACGGGTTCCTGAGCACCCACGAGTCGGGCGCGACCGTCGCCGACGTCCTGGCTCGCAAGGGTGGCCAGATCCCGGAGATGGTGCACGTGCACCCGAGCGAGACAGTGCGCGACGCCATCGACGTCATGCGCGAGTACGGGGTGTCGCAGCTTCCGGTGCTGAAGGCGGAGCCGCCGGTGGTGACCGGGGAGGTCGCCGGTTCGATCGCCGAGCGGGACCTGCTGGACGCCCTGTTCACCGGCCAGGCGCACCTGCACGATATCCTCGACAAGCACCTCGGCCCGCCGCTGCCGGTGATCGGTGGCGGTCAGCCGGTGGCCGAGGCGGTCGCCCTTCTGGAGAAGTCTGACGCCGCGATCGTGCTGGTCGACGGCAAGCCCCGCGGCGTGATCACGAGGCAGGACCTGCTGAGCTTCCTGACCTGATCATTAGGAGGGTCCCCCTCTGACCGCTTACGCGTTAGAAGGGGGACCCTCCTTTCACTCCAGCGGTTCGGGGACCGCGACCACGTCGACGAGCGCTCCCCGGCGGAGCACCGTCACCGGCAGCCGGCTGCCGATCGCCGGCCCCAGCATCAGGCGCTGGACGTCCTGCACGCCCTTTATGGGCCGGCCACCCGCGGTGATCATCAGGTCGCCGAGGAAGAGGCCGGCCCGGGCAGCGGGGCTGCCGGGCACGACCTCGACCAGGCGCAGCCCGCGCCGCTGGCCAAGCCGGGTGGCCAGGTGCGGCGGGAGCGGCGCCGGTGCGCCCGCCACACCCAACCAGGCCCGCTGCACCCGGCCGGTGGACATCAGCTCGGAGATGATATGCCGGGTCGTGGAGTTGATCGGGACGGCCAGGCCCAGCCCGAACCCGGCGACCGCGGTGTTGATGCCGATGACCCGGCCCGCGGAGTCGGCCAGCGCCCCGCCGGAGTTGCCCGGGTTGAGCGCGGCGTCGGTCTGGATCACGTCGTCGATGAGGCGTATGTGCCGGCCACTACGTACCGGCAGCGACCGCCCGAGCGCGCTGACTACGCCGGCCGTGACCGACCCGGCGAGGCCCATCGGGTTGCCGACGGCGATGACGAGCTGGCCGATGCGCAGGGCGTCGGCGTCCCCGAGGGTGGCGGCCGTCACGTTTGTTCCGTGGACGCGGAGGACAGCCAGGTCGGCGAGGGGATCGGCGCCGACGACGTCGAAGCGTGCCTCGTCGCCGGAGGTGAACTCGGCCGCCCCGCCGGTCGCGCTGGCGACCACGTGCGCGCTGGTCAGCATGAATCCATCGGCGGTGAAGACCACCCCGGAGCCGGCACCCTGGCCGCGCGGGGTGGAGACGGCCAGGCTGGCGACGCTGGGTAGTACCGCGGCGGCGACACCCGACACCGCCTGGCTGTAGGCGTCGAGGGCGGCCGCGTCGTTCTGGGGCTCCATGTCGCGCGCAACGCCTGCCGGCCGCGATCGATGCCCGTCGCCGTTACGCCCTGGGCGAATCGCCCCCGCGGCTGAGTAGGGCGCCCCTATTACGGTATGGGCGGTGATAGGGGCGCCTTACTCAGCCGCGGGGGGCGGCGACCTGGGTGAGCATCGACCGGAGGCGGGCCAGGCCGCCCGCGCCGAGCAGCCCGTCGTACTCGCGCTCCAGCTCCACCATGACCTCCTGCGCGTCGTCGCAGAACTGCCAGCCGCGGCCGGTCAGCTCCACGATCACCGCGCGCTGGTCGGCCGGGTCGGGGCGGCTCCTCGCGTACCCGAGATCTTCCAACTCGCGGACCAGGCGGCCCATCATCTGGCGGGTCATGCCGGCGCTCGCCGCCAGTTCGGTGATCCGCGTGCCGCCGGTGGCGACGTTGCCGAACACCGGAATGTGCCCGGTCCGCAGCTCCCGGTGCCCGCGCTCCTGGAGCTTGCGCATCGAGCTGGCCTCCACCCGTCGCAGCGCCTGAAGCAGCAGTCGCCCGAGGTGGGCGGTGGCGAGTTGGTGGCGTTCGGCCGCACCGAGCCGGGCATCGTGGGACATGCGAAACCCCATTTACAAACATCTGGCGTACCGGATCCTCACAGCTATGTACGTGGCGGATCGGCGTTACGCCGGGTCTGCGCTCAGATCAAGTCCATCGGGCGCCAGCGACTCGTCGGTCGGAGTGCAGCCGGTCCAGCCGCAGCGGCGGCTCCACCAGCCCGGACCGGTGCCGCCGCCGCCCCGAGTACGGGTCTTGGGCAGCAACGCCCACCCGTAGGTGACCACCGGGTGCACGGCCGCGGCGATGTAGTCGGCCCCACATGAGCTGGTCATCGCCGATGGCGGAGGCGCGGATGCGTTGGAGCAGGGGGCTGTCGGGCGGCGTCATCGCCCCTTTATCGGTTCGGCTCCGCCCGTACCCTTTCGGGTTTTCTGGGCTGTCGCGCAGGCTGTCCGCGGTCGTCTCGCGGCACTCATCGACGGTGCGTATTCCGGCAATCCAGGGGGCGGATGAAAGCGTTGACCGAATCGAAGTACCTCGATAGCGTCTCCCGCACGTGATCTCGATCGGGGGTTCCCGCCGGTCGTTGAGCCGAAGGGAACTGCTGGCATGTGGTACCGTTCGGCCCGCTGCATTATTGCCGTGACTGTCGGCGGCATCATCGCGTCATCATTCACATCGCCGGCGCTTGCTAAGCCGTCGCCACGCCCGACCGACAAGGTCGCCATCGACGTGGTGCACGCCAACGGTTCCGGGTGTCGGCCCGGCACCGCGGTCGTGGGCGTATCGGAGGACAACACCGCCTTCACGGTGACCTACAGCGACTACATCGTGGAGGTCGGAGCCGACGCCAAGAAGAAGGACCTCCAGAAGGATTGCCGGCTGGATCTGAAGGTGCGCGTGCCGAAGGATTTCACGTACGCGATCGATCAGATCGACTATCGCGGCTTTGCGCACCTGGAGCCGGGTGCGACCGGTCGGGAGCGCGCGAGCTACTACTTCCCGGGCTCGTCGCGGCCGGCGCCGGTCGACCATACATTCAAGGGGCCGTTCAGTGATGACTGGCTCGCCACCGACATTCCTTCGCTGGTCTTTTCGCCATGCGGCAAACAGCGGCATCTCAACATCGATACGGAGTTGTCTGTGAGCGCCGGTGGTTCCGGCGCGAAAACCGCGACCAGTTTCATATCGATGGATTCGACGGACGGCAGCGTCAAGACCACCTATCACCTGGCTTGGAAGAAATGCTGACCCGCACGCGGGCGTACGGGTCAGCACCCGGATGTGCCTTCAGTTGCTGAGCGCCTTTCCCGTTTCCAGCAGCGTCTTCAGGTCGCTGATGATGTAACTCCAACCGCCGCCGGCCTCCGCCAACTCGCCAGCCACCTGCTTGGCCGTCTTCGGCGCCCCGTCCAGCTCATGGGTCACCGTCAGCCTGGTGACTCCGCCTTCCGGCTCGAGCTCCCACGTCAGGCGGGTGAACCCCTCCGCCGACATCTCCGGGTCCCACAGGCTGCGCCAGGTCTGGACGAGCCTGCGCGGTGGGTCCACCTCGAGCACCTCGCCGTCGAGGATCACGTCCGGGGCGCCATACGCCGTCATGGCTTCGCTCGGGAGGCCCCGGTAGGCCCCGCCTGGGCGCAGGTCGTACTCCACCGGCGCCTGGTAGCCGTACCTCAGCGTCCACTCCGGCTTGGTGATCGCCTCCCAAACCGCCTCGGGCGTCGCCTTGATGTAGACGCGGTAGACCTGAACCGTCCTGGTCGTCTGGGTTGTCATGCCTGCCCCTCCAGCTTGTTCTTGAGATCGATGAGCGCCGACGCGTGGCGCTCGGTGTACTTGTCGATCCATCGGTTGTGGATCAACTGGATCGGCACCGGGTTGAGGAAGTGCAACTTCTCCCGGCCGGATCGCCGTGTGACCACGAGGCCAGCTTCTTCGAGGACGCGCAGGTGCTTCATGACGCCGAAACGGGTCATCTCCAGCTCGGACTCGAGTTCGGTGAGCGTGCGGCCGTCACGCGCGAAGAGCAGGTCGAGCAGGAAGCGCCGGGTCGGGTCGGCGAGCGCCTTGAATACGCGGTCGTCGTCGGTCACCGACCCAGGATAGGTGACCAAATGGTCACATGTAAAGGGTGTGGGTCGCTGCCTGCTCGGTGGCTCCGCGGGGATGGCCTTGAGAAGAGGGGCGAGCGCTGGTCACGGGACCGCGCGCGACTTCGTCTTAGGGCCGACAGCACGGCGAGGCGAAGGGAGGCGGAAATGGGCGTGTTCGTGGCGGGAAGCAGCCGGAGCCATCAGTCGGCGGCGTGGGCCGGCGTCGGTCGCGCGTGGGAGATGCTCGTTCGAGGCGGCAGCTCGGCAGGATCTTCCTCGGTCGAGAGTGAGCGAACCGTTGCGTTTCTATGTTGGTCGCACAGCAGGACCGGTGAGGTGAGGGGCGGATGAAGATCAGGAACCATCACGAACGGATTGTCGCGGCGCCGCCAGAGCGGATTGCTGCACTCATCGCGGACTTCGACCGTGTCTGGCCGACGGAGATCGCTCCTGCTCCTCGGCGGCAAGGACACCGTTTGTACGACGCCGGGCCGATGCTCTGGGAAGAGTTCGATCGCCCGGGTGCCGCGCGTGCGTTTCGGGTGGTCAGGCCGGATGAGTTGCAGGCCGAGCACTGGTTCGAGCTGGAGCTTGCCGAAGGCGCGACGGTTCTCCGCCACACGATCGAGGGCTGCGCGGTCGGGAAGTACGAGGCGATCTGGTGCGAGCGGATCGAGCCGCTTCATGACCTGATACTTGAGGCTCTCCTCGATAACGTCAAAGCAGCAGTCGCATCCGGCGACTGACGGTCCGGCTTCCTCCCGGAAAGACGACTGCGGTTCAGGAGCCGTCGCGTGCGATGCCGGCATCGTTCGGCAACGACGTCAAGTCCACCTTGGCGTTGAGGCTCTATGACGCCCAGCCCTCGGCGGTGGCACCGAAAGACGATCGGACCAATCGGCATCTTTCAAATCAAAGAAGCATGAGTTTGCGGAGGTCGACCCATCGCCTGGCGGCATCAGTGTTCACGGATCTCCTCAGCTCGTAGTCTTCGAGCCGGTTCGCCCTCGAGTCCGCTCGGACGCGAGGCCACTGGACCTGCATCACGCTGCTCCCTCGGAGCCAAGCTACGGGGGTTCGGGGACCCGAACCTATAGCAAGATCACGCTTCGTAGCCCGGCTTCCGACTCCGAAGGAGGTTTGGGCGGCTCCGGGCAGTTCTCCCTGCATCGGTGGTGTGCGTTGGTGGCGGCCGATGGGTCTCCGGGGCTGGTCGCCTGCTCCGGCCGGGCCCGTCGGCCTGCGCGGACAGCGGCCGGGCCCTTGGTGGGCCCGGCCGTGTTTTCGACAGTTAGGCGTCGACGTCGCGATCGGCGGGCGGGGTGCTGGCAGTGACCATTCCAGCTGTGATGGGGGAGGGCTTGAAGCCTTTGACGACCAGCCAGACGCCAAGCGCCAACTCCCAAAGAGCTATCGGGAGTGCGGCGATCGCGGACAAGGGGGAGATCTGGTCGTAGATGCCGAACATCGTTGCGGTTGCGGAGGCGAGGAGCAGCGGGGCTCCGATGAGTCCCAGCGCGGGGATGACACGTGGGACGAGTCGGGACCGGTACATCAAGTAGCCCAGCAACAGTGCGTTCACGCCCGGGATGACGCCGGGTCCGAGCAGGGACGTCCAGTTATGGATCGCGACGAGCGACTTGCCGGTCGTGACGAGCGAGGCCGCGTCTGCTCCGCCAGCTCCGGCCTGCCGCAAGGTCACGACCGAAAGGATGCTGACGACGCCGATGACGATGATGGCGGCTTCGAGGACACGGGCGGTGACAAAGCCAAGCGCGACGGCTTCGTTCTGCCGTTTGACCACCGGAAACAGCGTGACCGCGGTGCCGATGCAGGCGAGGGCGTTGATCACTTCGAGGAAGCCGCCTAAGAGCAGGCGGGTGTCGGTGCCGGGGCCAACGATGTAGTCGGGATTGTTCAGCACGGGGCCGTAGAGGATGAGTGCAGGGGGGATCCCGGCGATGAAGGTAATCAGGTAGAACACTCCCGCGACGAGCGCGGTCTTCCTCAGTGAGGTCATCGAGACTCGTTTCGTTGCTGGGGGTTGAATGGTGATCGTCATGTCGGTCTCCTTTTGTGGATTGATGAGCACTTATCGAGGTGCGATGGTGGGCACTTCGGACTAATCGGGGTCGACCTGAGTGACCGAGACCAGCGGCAGGCCTACGTCGCGCACTTTCTGCAGCAAGCCATACAGCGCGGCCTGGTCGGCTACAAGGCCATGAATGATGGTGGTGCCGTCGCTCTCATGGGTAAGGCTCAGCCCGTCAAACCAGGCGGCCCATCGGGTATCAAGGTGCCCCTTGAGGCGGATTTCGTACCGTCCGGCCTCGTGATGATTGCCAGTCGATGTTCCGCTCATGGCGCTCCTTCGCTGTTGCTTACCTGGATTGATCTCCGCCATATTGCGGACGTTCGTTGGCTTGATCGAAAGATAGAACGAGATGTGATGAGGACGCATCACCACATGTGATGATTGACGTGGTGGTGTGGCCGATCGGGACGCGGTGAGGGGAGGGAGAAAGCCGCGGCAGGTGGTTCCATGAACCTGTCGGGGCCGGGAACACCCGTTCACCAGGCTCTCGGGATGGGCCATCGCCGGAGGCAGGGACGGGATGGGATCGGCCACGCTGAGCCTCCGTGCACACGACCGTGAGGGCATCCAGCACCCAGCGTTGGTGCCGGCTGCAGGTGCCGGTGCGTTGAGCCAGCCGGCGCGAGCCGCGAGACACTCTCGCTCGGCGTTCACCAGACGTGCGGGGCCGGCAGATGCCCGGGTCAGCCTCTCGGCTCAGCTGGTTGGCGGGTTACGCCCGCTCCTGCCGGTCGGTGCCGCGTCGCATTCCGGAGCCGCGCTGCGCCACGCGCCTCCGAGGGACTCGCCATAGCGCTGCGCCTACCGGTCGTGAACGACGACGCGCCGGGATTGGCGGTCGCGGGTTCGCGACAACAGGTCGAGTTCCTCGGCCCGGCGGACCGCTGCCCGACGGTTGTTCACACCGAGCTTGGCGTAGATGTTCTTGGTGTGAGTCCGCACGGTGTTCAGCGACACTATGAGCTCACGAGCGATGTCCGGGCCGCCCAGGTCGGTTCCGAGCAGCCGAAGCACGTCCAGCTCGCGTTCGCTCAGTGGCTCGATCAGGCCCTGTCTGACGGGCGTGCTGTCCTCGGTCTTGTTAACGGCTGCCAGGAGTCGACGGACATAGCGCGAGGCGATCCCCTGTTTCGCGACCGCTCTCAGTAGGGAGGCCATAGGTAGGCCCTCATCCACGAAGATTCGAACGTAGCCCTCCGGCTCAGACAGCGTCAGCGCGCGTTGCAGTGATGCAAGCGCAGCAGGGATGTCGCCTCGCGTCTGGTGGGCAAGCGCCTGCAGCACCAGGATTTCGATGACGCTTCCCGTCCTCTTCCCCTCTTCCGCCGCTTGCAGGAGGCGCTCCAAGAGTCGGGTCGCCTCGTGAATGGAGCGCTCTGCGCGCTCTGTCGTGTGCCGGGCCAAGAGCACCCTGGCGAGGGTGATGTGCTCGAACTCGCGCAGGTAGCTGAGGTCGTCCTCAACGGATAGACCTCGCTCACGCGCCCAGCCGAGCGCTTCACCCAACTCCCCCTGCGCGACCCGCACCCGTGCCCTCAACGCCGGGACCGGCCGCACATTGGGGAAGAAGTCGCTCATATACAGGCGCTCCGCCTCGTTGAGCAGGTCGAGTGCGCCACCCAGATCTCCTTCAGCCTCCCGTATCCGAGCCATCGCGACCCGCCAGCGATACCGGTTCTGCGGCAACCCGGTGTGCTCGCCCAACTCCTGGCTCCGCAGCAAATGCTGCGTGGCGGCATGCAAGTCGTCGCGCTCGCGGTGGAGCTCGCTCATCCCTACGTACATGTCTGCCGTTCCCCGCAGGACCGACCTGCCCTGCTCAGGTGCACGCTGCAATGCCTGCTCGTAGGTGCGCATTGCCTCGCCGAGACGACCTTGCGCAAGCCGTATATCCGCCAGCGCGATCGCGCACCCGAGGGTGTCGGAGACGTGCCCGGCCCGCTGCAGCCCCGCCATGCATTCGGCATACGCCGAGTGCGCCGCCTCGAGGTCCCCGCTCGCCCAGGACGCGAGCCCCAAGAACCCCGCTGCCCCGGCACGGCAGAGGTGGTCCTCCTCAGGCGAACGATCGAGCGCCCGCCGGGCGTGCCTCACGGTGCCGAGCACATCGCCCCGAGCCAGGGCCTGTGCGGCACGGTACAACTCGATCGTCCCCGGGAGGCGGCGAAATTCCTCGTCGTCGACGACGACCATCTCCGCCGATGGGGCTTGGGGTCCCTTACGGATATCTTGCGTTGTGTCCAGCCACCGCTCGGCGTCCCGCAGTCGGGCCTCAACGCCCTCGAGCTCGCCGCCAGCCAGCAACGCCCCGGCAAACCCAACGCTGAGCACGGGCCTGACGCGGACCAACTCGTCGGGAAGCGCCTTGAGCCAGCCACGCACCGCGGCCTCCTGCCTGCTCCTACGCATGGCCGGAATGGCTAGCTCGACCAGGTCCGCCGCTCGCTCGAAATCCTCGGCGGTCAGCGCGTGGCGGATCGCCTCGGACGGCTCGCCGTTCTGCTCGTACCACGCGCTCGCCCGCCGGTGCAGGTCAGGAACGTCGTCGGGCTGCTCGTCCAGCAGGTGCGCCTGCAGAACGTCCGCGAAGAGCTGGTGATAGCGATACCACCGGCGGCGGTCATCAAGCGCGACCAGGAACAGGTTCCCTCGCTCCAGCGCCGCCAGCTTGGCCTTGCCACCGTCCTGGCCGGTGACGGCATCGCACAATGGGCCGCTCAGCCGGTCCAGGATGGAGGTCTGCAGCAGGAAGTGTTGGACATGTTCGGGCTGGCGCTGCAAGACCTCCTCGGCCAGGTAGTCGACGATGTACCGGTCATCCCCGGCGAAGCCGGCGATGAACGCGGCGACGTCGTCTCGCCCCTGCAGCGAGAGCGCCGCCAGCTGGAGTGCAGCGATCCATCCTTCGGTGCGCCCCTCCAGCGCTGCGACATCCCGTGCCGTCAGCACCAATCCCATCACCCCGTTGAGGTACGCCGCGGCCTCGTCGGGCGTGAAGCGCAGGTCGGCGGCGCGGATCTCGACGAGCTCGCCACGCCCTCGCAACCGGGCCAGCGGCAACGCCGGGTCGGCGCGGCTGGCGATCACCAGGTGTATCTGTGGGGGTAGGTGCTCCAGCAGGAAGGCCATCCCGTCCTGCACGTCGCGCGCGTCGATGACGTGGTAGTCGTCGAGCACCAACACGACATCGTTCGAGATGGCGCCGAGGTCGTTGAGCAGAGTGGCAAGGACCGCTTCGATCGGCGGCTGGGGCGACTGCAGGAGCGAGAGCGCACTTGCACCAACCCCGTGCGCCGCCGTCTTCAGCGCGGCGACAAGGTACGCCCAAAACAACGCGGGATCGTTGTCGCGCTGGTCGAGCGCGAGCCACGCCGCGGACCGGCCATCGGCCGGAGGGGCTGCCAGCCACTCCGCCAGCAGCGTCGTCTTACCGAAGCCGGCCGGAGCTGACACGAGCGTCAGCGCCGACTCCGCCCCACGGCTCAGGCGCTCGCTCAGTCTCGGACGCGCTACCAGACCGCGTCGCCGTCTGGGGACGTGGAGCTTGGTCTCGAGCAGTGGGCCTGCCACGACCACCTCCCCTCATGAGCCAGTTTCACGTGCCGTCGACAAGCACTCATTGCCAGCGACAACGGTTGGCTCACGAAACTCATCGTGCCAGCAACCGGGCAGCGCGAGAACGGCTAGCAATGGAGCAGCGCGACTCGTCCGTGGTCGCTCGAGACCGTCTGGTCAGACGGCAGCCTGCAAGCCCGGCGCAGCGGCGCCCACGGACGGCAGGGGCCGAGGATCACTTGCCATGATGATCGAGCGCTTTGGCCGCCTGGTCCTCGAACTCGTCGACGGCTGCGTTTCCCGCATACGGCGCCAACGCGCGTCGCACTACCCGGACGCGCTCCAGGCTGCGGGCGCTGGTCGTACTCGCCGACAAGTGCAATGCGCGCAGCGCCGTCGCAGCCGCCTCCTCGACGCTTCCGTCGTACACGTAAGCCTCGGCCAGCCACGACAGGTACAGCGCCTTCTCACGCGCCCGGCTGTCGTCGTACCGCTGGACGGCTGTATTCAGGAGCGCAATGGCTCTCTTCGGCTGCCGCAACTCGGTCAGGCAGCGCCCAGCCATGACGTCGATCTCGTCGCGGTCCAGCCAGTACACCCATGGCGGATCGTCGTCAGGCTGACTGTCTGCGAAGGCCGAATCCACCTGGTCGAGGGTCCGCGCAGTGGCCTGTGGATCGCCGAAGCGCGCGTTGGCCCAGGCTACACGTTCCAGGAGGAGAGCCCGCGTAGTGGCGGACGCGCTCGTCTCGGCGCCGTGGTACGCGGTAGACGCCAGAAGGACGGCGTCGCGGGGATCGCCAGTGTTCGCCACCTGGTACGACAGCGAGGACAGCAGGTTCGCGGCGAGCGGCTTGTCGTCGGCCGCGTGCGCCGCTGACACCCCGCCGAGGTAGTACCGCTCGGCCAGCGAGCGCAGGCCGGCGTCGCTCGCCACCCAGCCCGCGAGGTGACACAGCTCGCCAACGGCGCTGAGCAGGCGCCGGCCGATCTTCTCCGGGTATGAGGCGCCCCGCACCATACCGACGGTGACCAGCAGTTCGCGACGGACGAGGTCGTGCATGTCGCCGCCGCCGAGGAAGTCGTCCATGTGGCGCAGCGCGTCGGCGCGCTCGATGACCACCTCTGCCAGGCGGGTACCGACACGCCGGCCGGAACGGGTCTCCACGAACTGTGGCGGGTCGACGACGCGCCACTCCTGCGACAGAAGAAGCGCCGTATCCGATGTCAGCTTCCGCTCGTCGGCCAGGAATTCAGCCAGGCCATCGGTCTGCTCGTGGTCCCACTGCTCGGCCAGCAGGAACGGCGGGACGGCGAGTGCCGACGGCGCCGCATGTGCCGATGAATCCTCGGTCGCCAGGATCAACTCGAACCGCGCCCGCACCTCATCCGAGGCCCGCTCCAAGGCGGTATCGAGTACGGACTGCATCCCCGGACGCAGGCAGACATCATCGCCCCGAGCCTGCCATTTGGTCACCGTGCGGACGCCGACACCGAGCAGTTCGGCGAAGTCGCGGATGCTGAGGCGCATGGCCGCGCGGAGGGCACACGCCTCCCGGCCGGTCCAAGCGCGTACAGCGGTCATCTCGGCTACTTCTCCCGCGCGGCATCGATTGTGTCCAGCGTAGTAGCGGGCCGGATACGCAAGTGCACCGTTAGTGCCACACCAGGCCATAACTGTAGGTCAATGAAATCGACACGCTGAGGTCAGGCCCGGGACGGGTGCTGGGCACCGGACAGTCACGGCAGCTCTCGTGTCCGACCCCGCTCGTCCCGGCGCCAATCCAAGCGATCTCGACCGAAGGAAAGCGTCGTGGCGTCCGATCCCGCCGAACCGCTCGTCCAGGTCGGCGACACCATCTGCATCCCGGAAGCTGATTACTGCTACGGGCGTGGCCTGCTGACCCTGCGCGTGACCGAGGTCGACGCGGATCTCGCCCGTTTCCCGGCGCTCGAATGGGTGCGGCTGCGCGGAGTCGTGATTCTCTGGGACGGCACCGACGGCGACGAACGAGACGTCCTTGTTCGCGTCGCGTCCCTGCGCAAGCAGCAGCAGAGCCAGAACGAGTTGCCCCGCCGCTCCGACCGGTCGGAGTCGTCGTGAGCAGGACACCCGACGCGTACACCAGGCGCCGCCCGGCTACTACCGAGGAGCGGTACTACATCGTCATGGGCTACTTCGCCGAACTGCTCTGGGAGTTCGGCGCCGCCGAGGAATCGCTGGCCGCCCTCCGCAGCATCCTCACTGCCGCGACCGCCAGATCCCCCAACGATCCCGGGCGACCGTAGAGCCAAGGCTCCTCCACCGCGGAGGAGCCTTGTTGTTGTTACGCCTCGGTCTTCGCCACGCCGACCGGGCAGCTCATCCCGTTGGGGCCGATTCCGCAGTATCCACCGGGGTTCTTGTCCAGGTACTGCTGGTGGTAGTCCTCGGCGTAGTAGAACGGCCCGGCCTTGGCGATCTCGGTCGTGATCTCGCCGTACCCGGCCGCCCTCGCCACCGGCGCGAACGCGTCCCGCGACGCCATCGCCTCGGCCAGTTGCCCGTCGGTGGTCGCATAGATCGCGGACCGGTACTGCGTACCAATGTCGTTGCCCTGCCGCATGCCCTGGGTTGGGTCGTGGTTCTCCCAGAACACCTTCAACAGCTGCGGGTACGTGACGACCGACGGGTCGAACACGACCTGGACGGCCTCGGTGTGCCCGGTCAGGCCGGAGCAGGTCTCGTCGTACGTCGGGTTCGGCGTGATGCCGCCGGCGTAGCCGACCGCGGTGGAGTACACGCCGGGTAGCTTCCAGAAGAGCCGCTCGGCACCCCAGAAGCAGCCCATGCCGAACACGGCGACCTCGAGCCCGGCCGGCCAGGGGCCCTGCAGCGGCGTACCCAGAACGGTGTGCCGCCCGGACACCGGCAACGGCGTGTCCCGGCCCGGCAGCGCCTCCTCACGGGTGGGCAGGTCGAGCTTCTTGCGACGCAGAAACACGGTGGGCTCCCTTCACGCGCACCGCGGGAGAGTGCGGCACACGCACTCAAGCATGCCCCGGAGCCGGCTCGAGGGCCTTACGCACGTCTTACGGCGGCGTGACCCAGGCCACCCCGGTCTCGCCGATCTTGACAGGCGGAGAAGTAGGGAGGAACAAAGGGGGAAACTCTCGATGCCGGTCTATCTATCGGTGTTACCGGCTGGTAAATCTTTCCGCCATGGTGGACACGCCTCTCGAACGCCGCACGCTCCTGAAAGCCGCCGGCACCGCTGCCGGCGCCGCGGCCGTCCTCAGCCCGCTGGGGCTCGCAGCCCCCGCGGCTGCCGCTACGAACAACGTCTTCCTGCACGGTGTCGCCTCCGGTGACCCGGTGCCGGAGGGGATCCTGCTGTGGACCCGGGTGACCCCGACAGCCGCCGCGAAGCCGGGCTCCGGTGCCGGCCCTGTCGTCGACGTGATCTGGGAGGTCGCCACCGAGGCGAGCTTCGCCAGCATCGTCAAGCGGGGCGTGGTCAGCACCGGTCCGGACCGCGACCACACCGTGAAGATCGACGTGACCGGCCTGCGGCCCGCGACCACGTACTACTACCGCTTTCGCTACGGCAGCACGAACTCCACCACCGGCCGCACCCGGACCGCGCCGGCCTACGACGCGGACCTGTCACGGCTGCGCCTGGGCATCGTCTCCTGCGCCAACTGGGAGGGCGGGTACTTCTCGGCCTACCGGCACCTGGCCGCCCGCAACGACCTCGATGCGGTGGTCCACCTCGGCGACTACATCTACGAGTACGGGACGGGGTCCTTCACCGCGGCGGGCCGGGTGGTCCGGGCGCACCAGCCGAGCCACGAGATCGTCTCGCTGGCCGACTACCGGATCCGGCACGCCACCTACAAGACCGACCCGGACCTGCAGGCCCTGCACGCCCGGGTGCCGTGGATCATCACCTGGGACGACCACGAGATCGCCAACGACGCCTGGTCGGGCGGCGCGCAGAACCACGACCCGGCCACCGAGGGCAACTGGGCCGACCGGGTGGCGGCGGCGCACCGGGCGTACGCGGAGTGGATGCCGGTGCGGCTGGGCAACAACGGGGCCATCTACCGGCGGCTGCGCTTCGGCAAGCTGGCCGATCTGTCCATGCTGGACCTGCGCACCTACCGGTCGCAGCAGACCACCGGTGTCGGCATCGACGACCCGAGCCGCACGATCACCGGCGATGCGCAGATGGAGTGGCTGAAGTCGGGGCTGGCCAGTTCGCAGGCGAAGTGGAAGCTCATCGGCAACCCGGTCATGATCTCGCGGCTGGACTTCGCGACGCTGCCGGCCTGGCTGCTCGGCCCGCTCGGCAAGCTGCTCGGCCTGCCGAGCAACGGGTACCCGCTCTACACGGACATGTGGGACGGGTACAACGCCGACCGCGAGGAGCTGGTCGACTTCCTGCGCGACAACCACCTGTCCAACGTCGTGTTCGTCACCGGCGACATCCACATGTCGTTCGCCAATGAGCTGACCACCCGTTCGACGGTGTGGTCGCCGACCGCCGTCGAGTTCGTGGTCACGTCGGTGACCAGTGACAACTTCGACGACTTCACGAATACCCCGCCGGATACCCTGTCGCTGGTCGCCGCCGGCCTGCTGCGCGCCGCGAACCCGCACATCAAGTGGGCCGAGCTGGACCAGCACGGGTTCGCGGTCCTCGACATGACGAGCGACCGGTGCCGGTTCGACTGGTACTTCGTCAACGACCGGACCAACCCCAACTCCGGCGCGTACCTGGCCAAGTCGTTCTCCGTGGGCAGCGGCGTGGCCCGGCTGCGCGAGGAGTCCGCCCCGACCGCCTACGCCACCGCTGCGGTCTGACGCCACACACCCGCGTGCGCACCCCACAAGCGCGTCGATCTAGGAGAAATGGCCGGACAAACCAGGACACCGGCCGGCCATAACTCCTAGATCGGCGCGGGAGGGTCCGGCGCGGGAGGGTCCGGCGCGGGAGGGTCCGGCGCGGAAGAGGGGAGGGCCGCGCGGATCAGTGCCGCGTACTCCGCCGCCTCCTCGTTCGAGTCGTACTTGGTGCGCGGCCAGAAGAAGCCGCGCAGCCCGTCGCCCTTGGTCCGGGGTACGACATGGACGTGCAGGTGCGGCACCGACTGGGACACCTTGTTGTTCAGCGCCACGAACGTGCCGCCCGCGCCCAGCCCGGTCTCCACGGCGACCGACAGCTTCTGCACGAAACCGAAGAAAGGCCCGAGGTCCGGCCCGGGCAGATCGGCCAGCGTCACCACGTGCCGGCGGGGCGCCACGAGCACGTGCCCTTTGAAGACCGGCCGGGCGTCGAGGAACGCCAGCGTCGCCGAATCGCCCGTGACCTGGACCGCCGGCACGTCGCCGGCCACGATCGAGCAGAACAAGCATCCCGTCACGCCGACCACCGTAGCGGCGGATACATTTCACCCATGACGTACGGCTTCGACACGCTCGCCATCCACGCCGGGCAGGATCCCGATCCGCGCACCGGGGCCGTCGTGCCGCCGATCTACCAGACCAGCACCTACGCCCAGGACGCGGTGGGCGAGCCGCGGCTGGGCTACGAGTACAGCCGCACCGCCAACCCGACCCGCGACGCCCTGCAGGAGTGCCTCGCCGCGCTCGAGGGCGGCCGGCGGGGACTGGCCTTCGCCAGTGGCCTCGCCGCCGAGGACACCCTGCTGCGCACGGTGTGCAAGCCGGGCGACCACGTGGTGATCCCCGACGATGCGTACGGCGGCACCTACCGCCTCTTCGCCCGCGTCGCCCAGCGCTGGGGTCTGGACTTCACGCCGGCGAGCATCCACGACGTCGACGCGATCCGCCGGGCCGTCACGCCCGCCACGAAGATCATCTGGATCGAGACGCCGAGCAACCCGCTGCTCGGCATCGCCGACATCGCCGCGCTGGCGGCCGTCGCCCGCGACAACGGGGCCCTGCTGGTCGTGGACAACACGTTCGCGTCGCCCTACCTGCAGCAGCCGCTCGCGCTCGGCGCCGACGTCGTCGTGCACTCGACCACCAAGTACGTCGGCGGGCACTCCGATGTGGTCGGCGGCGCGCTGGTCGTGGCCGACCCCGCACTCGGCGAGGAGTTGGCCTACCACCAGAACGCGCTCGGGTCGATCCCCGGCCCGTTCGACTCGTGGATCATCCTCCGGGGCATCAAAACCTTGGGGGTACGCATGGAGCGGCACTGTGACAACGCCGAGCGCGTCGTCGAGTTTCTGGTGGGGCACCCCGCGGTCGGCCAGGTGCTCTACCCGGGGCTGGGCGAGCACCCGGGGCACGGCGTCGCCGCCAAGCAGATGCGCCGGTTCGGTGGCATGGTCAGCTTCCTCGCCACCGGTGGCGAAGCCGCCGCGATCGACGTGTGCAACCGCACGAAGCTGTTCATCCTCGGTGAGTCGCTGGGCGGCGTCGAGTCGCTCATCGAGCATCCTGGCCGGATGACCCACGCCAGCGCGGCCGGTTCGCCGCTGGAGGTCCCGGCCGACCTGGTCCGGCTATCGGTGGGCATCGAGACCGTCGACGACCTCCTGGCCGACCTGGAGCAGGCGCTGGCTCGTTAGGTCAGTCACGTATCGACAGGGGGAGGGCGCGATGCTTGGTCAGGGCGGTACGTGGGTCGGCGCGAGCGCGAAGCAGATCGCGCGCGCGGTGCGGCGGGGGGACACCTCGGCCACCGCGGTCGTGGCCGATCACATCGACTACATCCGCGGGTACGACCGGATTCTGCACGCCTTCCGGCACGTCCGCGCCGCCGAGGCCATGCTCGAGGCGGAAGCCGTCGACGAGCAGCCGGAGCTGGGAAACCTGCCGCTGGCCGGCGTGCCGGTCGCGATCAAGGAGAACGTCGCGGTTACCGGCGTGCGCACCTGGCACGGCTCGGACGCCGCGTGCGCCGCGGTCGCGGAGACCGACCACGAGGTGGTCCGCCGGCTGCGCGGCGCCGGCGCCGTCGTGGTCGGCACGACGCGCATGCCCGAGCTGGGCATCTTCGCCTCCACCGACGACGCCACGGCGGTGACCCGGAACCCGTGGCGCACTGACCGTACCCCCGGAGGCTCTTCCGGCGGCTCTGCCGCCGCGGTGGCCGCGGGCCTGGTGCCGATCGCGCACGGCAACGACGGTTTCGGCTCGATCCGGATCCCCGCCGCGTGCTGCGGGCTGGTCGGGGTCAAGCCCGGCCGCGGAGTGGTGCCGTCGGCGGTCGGCGGCACGGACTGGTACGGGATGACCGAGAACGGGATCCTCGCGACCACCGTCGGCGACGCCGCGGTCGGCTTCGCCGTGCTCGCCGGGTGGGCCCCGCAGCGGCTGGTGGAGCCGGACCGGCTGCGCGTCGCGGTGTCGGTGCGCTCGCCCGTCGCCGGCGTGTTCCCCGACGCGGACAACACCCGGGCCACCGGGGCGGCGGCGCGGCTGCTGGTCCGGCTCGGTCACGACGCCGTGCGGGCCGACCCGGCGTACCCGCCGTCGTTGGCCGTGCGCGGGCTGGCGACCTGGTTGGCGGCCGCCTACCGCGACTTCGACGCGGCCGGGCTCGACCTGGCCGCGTTGCAGCCGCGTACCCGCAGGCACCTGGCCGTCGGCGAGCGGGCGCTGCGCACGGGCCTGGTGCGCGACGAGGACCGGGCCGCCTGGCACGAACGCAGCCGCGACTGGTTCACCGATGGCAGGTTCGACGTGCTGGTCACACCGGCGCTGGCTACCGCGCCACCGGTCGCCGCCGAGTGGCACAACCGGTCGTGGCGGACCAACCTGCTGTCCAACCTGCGGTACGCGCCGTATGCCGCGCCGTGGAACCTGGCCGGCTTCCCGGCGGTCGTGGTGCCCATGGGTACCCGTTGCGACGGGCTGCCGGCGGCGGCGCAGCTGGTCGGCCCACCCGGTAGCGAGCTGACGCTGCTGGCGGTCGCCGGCCAGATCGAGGCGGTAGCGCCCTGGCGGAGGCATGCGCCGGGCTGGCCGCGCCCGCGGACCCGTAGCCGAGTGTCCTGATGGACTAACGTCGCCGGCATGTCGTGTCCCCGCTGCGGTGCCGCCGGATGTCCGGTGTGCCGGCGCCCGGTCGCGGGGTGGGCCACGGCGAGCATGGTGGCGCTCGCCGCGTCGGCCCTAGTGCACCTGGTGTGGGCGTTCACTCCGCTGGTGTCGGTCTGGGCGGTGCACGAGGCGGCCCGCCGGGGTGGTGAGCAGCCCGGCGTGATCATGTGGATGGCGCAGGTCGCCGGCGGTGTCCTGGTGCTCCTCTCGCAGCTCGTCGCGGCCGTCTGCCTCGCGGTGTGGAGCTACCGGTCGACGTCCAACGCGCGTGCGCTCGGCCGGAGCCGCTGGCCGGCCTGGTTGGCCTGGCTCGTCTGGTTCGTTCCGGTGGTCAACGCCGTGGCGCCGCCCATGATCGTGGCCGGTGCGGCGGTGTCCCGCGACGCGCGACGTCCGGTGTGGCTGTGGCGGCCGGTGTGGCTGTGGTGGGCGGTGTGGCTCGTCGGGGTGGTGGCGTTCGGGCTGGGATCGGCGCTCACCTGGCCGCCCGAGCTGCGGCAGATCCTGGCGGCCGTCACGGCGGGCGAGACGGTGGCGCTGGACCGGGCCGGCCAGCTGCTCGGGTACCAGATCGCGGGCCGGCTTCCGGGCGGCGTGTTGCTGGTCGCGGCGGCGGCGCTGGGCATCCTGGCGGTGCACCGGATCACGACGGCGCAGTACGACCTCTTCGACGAGCTGCGGTCCAGCGGCGCCCCGGCTGCCGCGCCGGCGGGTCCGACCGCGCCGACGGGGCCGGCGGGCCCGACCGGGGCGGCGGGTGCGACCGCGGCAGCTGGGCCGGCGGATCCGACCGCGCCGGTTTCCCCGGTGGCGACGATCCCGACCCAGCTCGGTGCGGCGGGCGCGCTCGACGCCCGGACCGACCGCGCGCCGGCGCCCTGAGGCGGTCCACCCGCGACCCGCCCAGAAAGTCACCTTTTGCTGCTTCCCGGGGCCGGTTGGCAGCAGGAAGTGACCTTTTGCGCGGGTCTTGACCGACGCGGCGTGTCGGGCTGCACCGGGCAGGTGGCACCATCGGCCCATGACGCTCGCACCCGAGCTGTTGACGCTCGCCGACATCGAAGCCGCTCGAAAACTGCTCGACGGGGTCGTCCGGGTCACCCCCATGGAGCCCTGCCGACCGCTTCAGGCCAAGGTGGCCGGACCGGCCTGGCTCAAATGCGAGCATCTCCAGCGGGCCGGATCGTTCAAGGTACGCGGGGCGTACGTGCGGATCGCCCGGCTCTCCGACGAGGAGCGGGCCCGCGGGGTGGTGGCGGCGTCGGCCGGCAACCACGCCCAGGGGGTGGCCCTCGCCGCGGGCCTGATGCACACCGACGCGACCGTTTTCATGCCGGTCGGCGCGCCGCTGCCCAAGATCGCCGCGACGAAAGGGTACGGCGCGAAGGTGCAGCTCTCCGGCAACACGGTGGACGAGGCGCTCGTCGAGGCCCAGGAGTACGCCGAGCGCACCGGGGCGGTGTTCATCCACCCGTTCGACCACCTCGACATCGTGGCTGGTCAGGGCACGGTCGGCCTGGAAGTGCTGGAGCAGTGCCCGGACGTGCGCACCGTCGTGGTCGGCATCGGCGGCGGCGGACTGCTCGCAGGCACCGCCGTAGCGGTCAAGGCGCTGCGCCCGGACGTACGCGTGATCGGGGTGCAGGCGGCGGGTGCCGCCGCGTACCCGCCCTCGCTGAAGTCGGGCCGGCCGGTGCGCCTGTCGACCTACGCCACGATCGCCGACGGCATCGCGGTCGGCTGCCCCGGTGACGTGCCGTTCGCGCACATCAGCAAGCTGGTCGACGACGTGGTGACGGTCACCGACGAGGACATCTCCCGGGCCCTGCTCGTGCTGATGGAGCGCAGCAAGCAGGTCGTCGAGCCGGCGGGCGCGGTGGCCGTGGCCGCTCTGCTGGCCGGCGCGGTGGCGGTCGACCCGCCGGTGGTCGCCGTCGTCAGCGGCGGCAACATCGATCCGCTGCTCCTGCTGCGCCTGATCGAGCATGGGCTCGCGGCGGCCGGGCGGTACCTGACCTTCACCGTCCGCTGCGGCGACCGGCCCGGCCAGCTGGCCCGCCTGCTGGCTCTGATCGCCGAGCGCGGCGCCAACGTGCTGGACGTGGAGCACCGCCGCCACGACCCGCGGCTGCGGCTCGGCGAGGTCGAGGTGGCGCTGTCGGTGGAGACCCGCGGTGCCGAGCACTCCGACCGGCTGGTCACCGCGCTACGGGCCGCGGGCTACACCGTGACGTTCACCGGTTCGCTGGCGTAGCCCGCGCCCGCCGCCGGTCCGCCCCACGCCCGCCGCCGGTCCGCCCCACGCCCGCCGCCGATCAAGGAGAAAGTGACGTGGTTTGAAGATCAAACCACGTGGATAACTCCAAGATCGGCGCGGAGAGGGGCGCGGAGAGTGCGGGCGCGGAGAGGGGCGTGCGCCGTCAGCTGGCGAAGGCCTCGAACGAGACGACTTTGACCTTGACCTCGGCGCCGCTCGGGGCGGTGTAGGTCACCGTGTCACCGGCGCGCGCACCGAGAATCGCCGTGCCCAGCGCCGACTCGGGGCTGTAGACAGTCAGGTCGGTGGTGGAGGCGATCTCCCGGGAGCCCAGCAGGAACGTCTCGGTGTCGTCATCGTCGTCGTCGAACTGGATCGTGACGACGGTGCCGGCGGCCACCGCGTCGCTCTTCGGCGCCTCGCCCACCTTCGCGGTGCGCAGCAGCTCCTGCAGGTACCGGATGCGGCCCTCCTGCTTGCCCTGCTCCTCGCGGGCGGCGTGGTATCCGCCGTTCTCTTTGAGGTCGCCCTCCTCACGCCGCGCGTTGATCTCGGCGGCGATCACCGGCCGGTGCGCGATGAGCTCGTCCAGCTCGGCCTTCAGCCGGTCGTGTGCGTCCTGCGACAGCCAGGTGGCGTCACGGTCGTTCGTCGACACTGGAGATCTCCTCCGGTTGCTGGGGGCGATGTCATGAGACCTACCAACTTACCAGCGGCATTCGTTACCCACCGTGCACGTTTTAGTCAACGCGCGGGCCGGTTAGTCAACGGGCGGGCCGGCAGACGGTGGCCTCCGCGCTCACCGGCCGGTCGCGGGTCGCGAGCGTGTGGGTGACCGGTGCGGAGCGGCCGGCGGGCACCTCGACGTCGGCGCTGCCCACCACCTCCCCGGAGCGCGACCGGGCCCGCAGGTGGCAGCTCAGCGCCCGGTCCGGCTTGTGCACCTGGAACTCCACGGTCGCCGACCGCTCACCCAGCTCGAAGCGGACCACCTGTGGCTGGTACGGGTCGTGGTAGCGCGTGAAAAGCACGAACGCGAGCAGCAGGCCGACCAGCGCGCCGGCGACGGCGACGGCGGTCGACACGCCGCGGCGGCGGGGCCGGGTTTCGCGGCGCCGGCCGTAGCGACCGGGCGGGTACACAACTGCAGGCTGGGTCACGTTGTCGTCGTTTCTGTCGGTGGCTCGACGCACAATAAACAGGCCGGCCCGTCACAATGGACCGGTTCATTGTCTCAGCAGCGATGGCGAGGAGAACCTGTGGGCGAGCAGCTGCGCCTCATGGCGGTGCACGCGCACCCCGACGACGAGTCGAGCAAGGGCGCCGCGACCATGGCCAAATACGTGGCCGAGGGCGTCGACGTGCTCGTTGTCACGTGCACCGGTGGGGAGCGGGGGAGTGTGCTCAACCCCAAGCTCGACCGCCCGGAGATCTGGGAGAACATCGCGGCCATCCGCCGCGAGGAGATGGAGCGGGCCCGGGAGATCCTCGGCGTGCGGCAGGCCTGGCTCGGCTTCGTGGACTCCGGTTTTCCCGAGGGCGACCCGCCGCCGCCGCTGCCCGACGGCTGTTTCGGACTGGAGCCGGTGGAGACCGCCGCGGCGCCGCTGGTGCGGCTGATGCGCGAGTTCCGCCCGCACGTGGTGACGACCTACGACGAGGACGGCGGCTACCCGCACCCCGACCATGTGATGTGCCACAAGGTGTCGGTGGCGGCGTTCGACGCCGCCGGTGACCCGGATCGCTACCCGGAGGCGGGCGAGCCGTGGCAGCCGCTCAAGCTCTACTACCAGATGGGCTGGTCGCGGGCGAAGTTCGTCGCCCTGCACGAGGCGATGCTCGCCGCCGGGGTCGAGTCGCCTTACGGCGAGTGGCTGGAGAAGTGGGAGGACACGGGCGACAAGGGCCACCGGATCACCACCCGGGTGCCCTGCGGCGAATACTTCGAGCAGCGCGACGACGCCCTGCGCGCACACGCCACCCAGGTTGACCCGGACGGCTTCTGGTTCCGGGTGCCGCTGGCGATCCAGCGGGATGTCTGGCCCACCGAGGACTACGAGCTGGCCCGCTGCCTGGTCGAGCGCACCGAGCCGGAGGACGACCTGTTCGCGGGGGTGCGCGAGTCGGTGTGCGCCTGAGGCGGGCGTACGGTTAGGGCATGACCGCGCTCACCCTGCTCGGCGACCAGCTCGCGGAGAACAACTTCGGTGACACCCGGTCCGGCGGCCTCGCCGGGCCGATGGGGCTGTTCATCATCCTGCTGCTGGCGATCGGCACGGTGCTGTTGATCCGCAACATGAACCGACGGCTGCGGCAGCTGCCCGACCACTTCGGCCCGGCGCCGACCGGCGACGCGCGGCAGGCCAGGGGTGCTGGGCGCGGCGACGCGGTGCAGGCCGGGCCCGACGACGAGCCGCGGGATCGCCCGCAGCCCTAGGTTGCTCGATTCGTCCGTGTGAATTTTGCGGCCCAACCCGGCTAAAGCCGCAAACCGATTGTCGCACCTCCTCCTGTTTGCTCTAGCCTTCGCGCAAAGGTGGGGGCGAGGGAGGCGAGGTGCATGGGCGTAAGGTGCGCGCGCACCGCTGTCGCTCACGCCTGTCCCGCGGCCGTACGGGTGATGTTCGCCGCCGCCGCGACCGATGCCACATCGACGACACTGCCGTTACTCTGCCCGGGGAAGCGCACGCCTGGACTCCTTGGGCGGGAGAGGTGCGGCGGATGACGGCTGTCTCGCGGCGAGAGGGCACGCTCGTGCCCGGCGCCGCGCTGGCGCTGTCCGGGCTCGGAGTCCTGGTGGGCAGCCACGCCCTGCCGGTGCACGCGGCGGTCTTCGCGGCGCCGTCGCCGACGATCGGCTGGCTCGCGATCGCCGTGGCTGTCGTCGCCGCCGCCCAACTGGCCGTGCTGTCGGTCCGTGTCGGCTCCGGTACCGTCGGTTTGGCGTGGGGCGAAGCGGCCATCGTGATCCTGTGCGCGCTGCTACCGGCGGCCTGGATCCCGGCCGCCACGCTCGTCGGCGTCGGCCTGGCCCAGCTCCTTAAGGACTTTCGCGGCCGCCGTGCGCCCATGCACCGCCTCGTGTTCAACACCGCCGCGCTCACGCTGGCTGCCACCGCCGCCGCCACGGCCGCCAACCTGGTCACCGTCACGTTCCAGCGCTCGCTCGACCTGCGGGTGGCGGTGGCGCTCTGCCTGGCCGCGGTCGTCTACGCGCTGACCGCCATCGGTCTGGTGTCCCGCAGCGTCGCGCGCCGGCACGCCGAGCCGCTCTGGCCGGTGTTCTGGCGCACGAGCACCAGCAAGATGCCGATGGTGGTCGGCAACGTCGCCGTCGGCCTGCTGGTCGTGGTCCTGCATGACGTCAACCCGCGCTGGCTGGCCCTGTTGCCGCCCGCGCTCTGGCTGTTGCACCAGGCGTACGCGTACCGGCTGCGCCTCGACGACGAGCGGCGCAACTGGCAGACCTTCGCCGAGGCCACCCGCCAGCTCAACAGCCTCGACGAGCGGGGTGCCGCCGCGGCCGGCATCCAGGGCGCCATCCGGCTGTTCGACGGCGTGTGGGCCCAGCTCACCGTGCTCACGCCGGACGGCCGGCTGCGCTGCTACGCCGGGGAGGCCGACGGCGAGGTCACCGAGTGCGAGCCGGTGGCGACCGAGGAGCCGGTGAACACCGCCCGCGGCCTCTTCGTCGGCGGGGTCCGGGTCGGCGAGCTGGCGATGAGGCTGCGCAAGCCGAGCGGCATGCGCGGCCGGGACAAGTTGATGTTCGCCGCCTACGCGGACGCCCTCGCCGCCGCGCTGCACGACGCCGCGACCCACCACGAGCTGCGCGCGATGACCGAGCGCAGCAGCCGCGACCTCGCCCACGACGCCCTGACCGGTCTGGTCAACCGCAACGGCTTCCTGGCACGAGGCGACGACACGCTGCGCGGCCTGGCGCCGGACACCCCGGTCGCGCTGCTCCTGCTCGACATCGACCACTTCAAGGACGTCAACGACACGCTGGGCCACGCCGCGGGCGACGAGCTGCTGCAGATCGCCGCGACGCGCCTGGTCGAGGCGCTGCGCCCGGGCGAGTTGCTCGCCCGGCTCGGCGGGGACGAGTTCGCCCTCCTGCTGCCCGACCTGTCGCCGGTGGCCGGATACCGGCCGGAGCTGCGCAGCGCCGAGTCGCCGGCGCACCTCGCCGACGCGCTGGCGCGGGCCCGCGCGCTCGCCGCGGTCCTGGCGACGCGCAGCGAGGTGGCCCGCGTCCAGCTGTCCATGGAGGTCTCCGTCGGGGTGGTGGTGGCCGGCGCCGGTTCGGCCGACCTCACCGAGCTGCTGCGCCGGGCCGGCGTCGCCATGTCGCGGGCCAACCGCGCCGGTTCGAGCGTTTCCTGGTACGAGCCGACGCGCGACCGGGTCAGCACCGACCGGCTGTCGCTGCTGGCCGAGCTGCGCGAGGCACTGACCGCGGACGACCAGCTCGCGCTGATGATGCAGCCGGCGGTCAGCCTGGCCGACGGGGGCGCGACCGGGGTCGAGGCGTTGGTCCGCTGGCACCATCCGCGCCGGGGCCTCGTCATGCCGGCCGAGTTCGTCACGGTGGTGGAAAACAGCGAGATGCTCGGGCAGTTCACCCGGTATGTGCTGGACCGGGCGTTGGCGGTCGCCGCGGGCTGGGCGGCTGAAGGGCTCGAGGTGCCGGTCGCGGTCAACATGTCCCCGCGCAGCCTGCTCGACGACACGCTGCCGGATGAGGTCGCCGCCCAGTTGGCCCGGCACGGCGTCCCCGCCGAGCGCCTGGTGCTCGAAATCACCGAGACCGTGGTGATGAGCGAGCTCGCCGTGATCGACGACGTGCTGACCAGGCTCCGGGAGCTGGGCGTGCAGCTCGCGGTCGACGACTTCGGCACCGGGTACTCGTCGCTGACGTTCCTGACCAGGGTCCCGGTCAACGAGGTGAAGATCGACCGTTCGTTCGTGCGGCACATGGTCGACTCCGAAGAGGTCGCCGCGATCGTCCGCACCACGATCGAGCTCGCGCACCGGCTCGACCTGCGGGTCGTCGCCGAAGGCGTGGAGACGGCCGAACAGCGCGTCGCCCTCGGCGACCTGCACTGCACCGCCGCTCAGGGCTTCCACTTCTACCCACCGCTACCACCGGAGCGCATCAACCAGGTGCTGCACGAGCTCACCGACGCCAAGATTCTCAAGCTGCGTACCGAGCGCGACGAGAACGCATCCTGATCTTGCCGCTGGGTAGGGTGGGGATATGGCCAACCGTCTGGCGGACGCCACGTCGCCCTACCTGCAGCAGCACGCGGACAATCCGGTCGACTGGCGGCCGTGGAGTCCCGAGGCGTTCGAGGAGGCGCGCCGTCGGGATGTGCCCGTGCTCGTCTCCATCGGGTACGCGGCCTGCCACTGGTGCCACGTCATGGCGCACGAGAGCTTCGAAGACGAGGGCGTCGCCGCGATCGTCAACGAGGCGTGCGTGCCGGTCAAGGTCGACCGCGAGGAGCGCCCGGACGTCGACGCCGTCTACATGACCGCAACCCAGGCCATGACCGGCCAGGGCGGCTGGCCGATGACGGTGTTCGCCACCCCCGACGGGGAGCCGTTCTTCTGCGGGACCTACTTCCCGCAGCCCAACTTCATCCGCCTGGTCCAGGCGGTGTCGCAGGCGTGGCGCGACAACCGGGAGGCGATCGTCAAGCAGGGCTCCGCGGTGGTCGAGGCGATCGCCCGGGCCGGCGGCCAGGGCCTGCCGACCGGGGCGATGACCGCCGACGTCCTCGCCGCCGCCGCCGCGTCGCTGTCCCGCGAGTACGACGCCGACTACGGCGGCTTCGGCGGGTCGCCCAAGTTTCCACCGCACATGGACCTGCTGTTCCTGCTGCGCAACTTCCAGCGCACCGGGTCGCAACGGTCGCTGGAGATGGTCCGCCACACCTGCGAGGCGATGGCCCGCGGCGGCATCTACGACCAGCTGGCCGGCGGGTTCGCCCGGTACAGCGTCGACCGCACGTGGACGGTGCCGCACTTCGAGAAGATGCTCTACGACAACGCGCTGCTGCTCCGCGCGTACACCCAGTTGTGGAGGCTGACCGGCGACGAGCTGGCAGTGCGTGTCGCACGCCAGACCACCGACTTCCTGATCGCGGAGATGCGCACGCGCGGGGGCGGCTTCGCGAGCGCGCTGGACGCCGACACCGATGGCGTCGAGGGCCTGACCTACGTCTGGACCCCGACGCAGCTCAGCGAGGTGCTTGGCGACGACGACGCCGCGTGGGCGGCTGGTGTCCTCAAGGTGACGCCGGCCGGCACGTTCGAGCACGGCGCCAGTGTCCTTCAGTTGCCGGCCGACCCCGACGATCAAGAGCGATGGGCGCGGGTACGGTCAAAGCTGCTGACCGCCCGTTCCGCGCGCCCGCAGCCGGCCCGCGACGACAAGGTGGTCGCGGCGTGGAACGGGCTGACGGTGACCGCGCTGGCGGAGTACCTGATGCTCGCCGGGGAGCGGGAGTCCAACGAGCACGCGATCGAGGCGGCGATGTACCAGGCCGGCCGGGCGCTCGCCGACCACATCGTCGACGGGCGGTTGCGGCGGGTTTCCCGCGACGGTGTGGTGGGCGAGCCGGCGGGGGTACTCGAGGACTACGGCGCGGTGGCGGAGGCGTTCTGCGCGCTTCACCAGTACACCGGCGACGGCGGGTGGCTGGCACTGGCCGGCCAACTGCTCGACACCGCGCTGGAGCACTTCGCCGACGGCTCGGGCGGCTTCTACGACACCGCCGACGACGCGGAGAAGCTGGTCACCCGGCCGGCCGACCCCACCGACAACGCCACCCCGTCGGGCCTGTCGGCGGTGACGGCCGCGCTGGTCTCCTACGCCGCCCTGACCGGCGAAAAGTCCTACCGGGACGCGGCGGAGACCGCGCTGACCAAGGTGGCCGCGTTGGCCGCCCAGCACGCCCGGTTCGCCGGGTACTCGTCGGCGGTGGGTGAGGCGCTGCTGTCCGGCCCGTACGAGATCGCGATCGTGGGCGGTCATGGCGATCTGGTGGAGGCGGCCTGGCGGGCGGCGCCGCCGGGAGCGGTCATCGTGGCCGGGAAGCCGGACGCGCCCGGGGTGCCCCTGCTGGCCGGCCGGTTGCGGCGCGACGGCAGGCCCACCGCGTACGTGTGCCGGGGCTTCGTCTGCGACGCGCCCGTCACGACGGTCGAGGACCTGCTGGCGAAGCTCCGCTAGCTTTTCGCTAGCGGGTGGCGAGGACCAGCGCCAGCGCGAGCGCGGCCGGCAGGGACTGGACGAGCAGGATCCGGCGGCTGACCGTCAGGGCGCCGTAGATGCCGGCGACGATCACGCAGGCGAGGAAGAAGAGCTTTGCCTGGAAGCTGGTCGTGCCGCCGGTGAGCAGCGCCCACACCAGGCCGGCCGCGAGGAATCCGTTGTAGAGGCCCTGGTTGGCCGCGAGCGGGGCAGACGCCTTGGCGAACCCCGGGTCGGTGCCGAACACTTTCTGCCCGCGGGGGGTCGGCCACAGAACCATTTCGAGCACGAGGATGTAGACGTGGATGGCGGCGACGACGCCGACCAGGATGGTGGCCGCAAGATTCACGGCGCTATTGTGCCCGCACCGCGAGCGGGTGCTTCGGCTGGTAGATCGGCATCGTCTCGCCGTCGGCGATCCGGAACCGGGTGACCAGACCGAACCCCTGGTCGGAGACCGGCTCGGTGAACTCCACGCCCTTTGCGGTCAGCTCCTCGATCGTTGCTTCGATGTCGTCGCACATCAGGTAAAGCTCGACCTGTGGATCGCCGTCGGTCGGGTGGACGCCCAACTCGGCCGGTGGCACCGCGAAGATCAGCCAGCCGCCTCCGCTGTCGACATGCGCCCACCCCAGCTTGTCGCGCAGGAAGGCGCGGACCGCCTCCGCCTGCCGCGAGTAGATCAGCCCATGCACCCCGGTGATCATTTCCGAGATCCTACACGCTGTTCGCCGCGGGCGAACGCCTTGTCCTTATCTGATGCATGGGTGTAAGCATGTAATCAGAGCAACGAAGGAGGCCTCATGAGACGAGAACACTGGGGACCGGGGCCGGGCTGGGGCCGCGGCGGGGGACGGGCCGAGCCGCCACCGGCCGACGACGCCGTCGCCTGGATCACCGGGGCGCTGCCGGATGACTGGTTCACCGGTACCCCGGACATCAGCATCGACCGCGATGAGATCATCATCGTGGGCCGGCTGGCCGAGCCGACGCTGGCCGAGGACGCCACGGATGCCGATCGCGCGGCGGCCGAGCAGGGCCGGATCGCGTCGTTCCGGGAGTCGACGCGGGATCGGCGGATCGGCATCGCGCGGCAGTTGGAGCACCGCTACAGGCGCAAGGTCGGCTGGGGCGCGGTCTGCGGCGGCACGCAGGAGCTGTTTACCACCCTGTCCGCGCCGGTGATGACCCGGCTGCGGCAGGCCGACCGGCAGGTGCTGGACACGCTGGTCGACGCCGGTGTGGCGCGGTCCCGGTCGGATGCGCTCGCCTGGTGCGTCAACCTGGTGGGGCAGCACGCTGACGCGTGGCTCGGTGAGCTGCGGGAGGCCATGGGCGCCGTCGACGAATTGCGGCGGCGCGGCCCGGAGATCTGACCCTACGGCTGAGTGGGGCGCCCCTGTCACCGTCAGCACGGTGACAGGGGCGCCCCACTCACGTTTCGGCAGCGCCCGGCACGTATTCTCGCGCCGATGGACCCCCGCACCGGTTTGCCCGTCGTCGGCATGATCGGCGCTGGTCAGCTGGCCCGGATGACGCACCAGGCAGCGATCGCGCTCGGTCAGTCGCTACGGGTCCTCGCCGCCTCCCCCGACGATGGCGCAGCGCTCGCGGCCGCCGACGTGACCATCGGTGACCACACCGACCTCGATGCGCTGCGCGCCTTCGCCAAGGACTGCGACGTGGTCACGTTCGACCACGAGCACGTGCCCGGCGACCACATCCGCACGCTTGCCGCCGAGGGAGTCACGCTACTGCCCGGTGCCGACGCGCTGCGGTACGCGCAGGACAAGCGCGCGATGCGGTCGCGCCTGTCGGAGCTGGGCGCGCCGGTGCCGCGCTGGGCTCCGGTGCGCTCGCCCGAGGACATCGCCGCGTTCGCCGCCGAAAGCGGCTGGCCCGTCGTCGCCAAGGCGGTGACCGGAGGGTACGACGGGCGCGGCGTCTGGGTGCTCGGCCCGTCCGATCCCGTGCCCGACGTGGAGTTGATCGTCGAGGCGAAGGTCGCCTTGCGCCGCGAGCTCGCCGCCGTCGTGGCACGCTCGCCGTTCGGCCAGGTCGCCGCGTACCCGATTGTGGAGACCGTGCAGCGTGACGGCATCTGCGTGGAGGTGCTGGCGCCTGCGCCGGGCCTGCCCGAGGGTCTCGCCGTCGAGGCGGAGCGGCTCGCGATCTCGCTGGCCACCTCGCTCGACGTCGTCGGCGTGCTGGCGGTCGAGCTGTTCGAGACGGCCGACGGGCTGCTGGTCAACGAGCTGGCGATGCGCCCGCACAACTCGGCGCACTGGACGATCGAGGGCGCGCGTACCTCGCAGTTCGAGCAGCACCTGCGAGCCGTGTTGGACTACCCGCTCGGCGACACCTCGCTCGCCGCGCCGGCCGTCGCCATGGTCAACGTCCTGGGCGGTGCGGACGGCGGGATGTCGATCGACGAGCGGCTGCACCACCTGTTCGCCGCCGAGCCGGGCGCTCGCGTCCATCTCTACGGCAAGCAGGTGCGGCCGGGCCGCAAGATCGGGCACGTGACGGTCCTGGGTCGCGAACTGGCGGTCGTGCGGGCCCGGGCCGCCCGCGCGGCGAACTGGCTGACCTACGGTTCTTCCGAGATCTTGGACAGTTAGCGGGCCTGCGGCGGGAGCGTGCGATGGCTGACGTCGGCGTAATCATGGGGAGCGACTCGGACTGGCCGGTGATGAAGGCCGCCACCGAGGCGCTTGCCGAGTTCGGCGTGGCGTTCGAGGCGCACGTCGTGTCGGCGCACCGGACGCCGGAGCGGATGATCGAGTACGCCCACACCGCCGCCTCCCGTGGCCTGCGGGTGATCATCGCCGGGGCCGGGGGAGCGGCACACCTGCCCGGCATGGTCGCCTCGGCCACGCCGCTGCCGGTGATCGGGGTCCCCGTGCCGTTGAAGTATCTCGACGGCATGGACTCGCTGCTGTCGATCGTGCAGATGCCGGCCGGGGTGCCGGTGGCGACGGTGTCGATCGGCGGCGCGCGCAACGCCGGCCTGCTCGCGGTGCGCATCCTCGCCGCCTCCGACGAGGCGTTGCGGGCGCGGATGAGCGCGTACCAGGACGGCCTCAAGCGCCTGGTGGCCGAGAAGGACGCCGCCCTGAACTCCGCGATCTTGGACAGCTAGCGGCCCTGGCGCCCCGCCACGTATCCAAGATCGCGGAGAGAACCGCTAGCGCATGCCTTTCAGCGCGCTGCGGAACTTGGCGACGTTCCGGCGGCGCTTCTCGTACGAGGCGCCGAGCGCGACCAGCAGCACACCCGTCGCCGTGAACAGGGCAAGCAGCACCCCCCAGGGCAGCATCGCGCCCAGGCGGAACACCTCGTGCAGCGTCGCCGCCGCCGTCACCACGGTGCCCACGACGACCGGGGCCTGCTGGCGGCCCAGGCTCCCCACCGCGACGGTCAGCGCGCCGGCCAGGATGACGAGTACCCGCCGGATCGGCGTGGTGTCGGTGACCAGGACCAGCACGAGACTCGGCAGGAACCCGGCGACCAGGGCCGGCCCGTACGCCACCCAGCTGCGCATCTCGGGGTGCCGGCGCAACTCCAGCACACCCACGAACAGCGCGAACACCGCGAACGGCAGGCTGTACGCCTCGGGGGCGGCGACGTTGCCCTGCCGCATGAGCACCCACACGGCGACGACCTCGCTGGCCGCGGCGGCGATGAGCAGGACCTGCCGGTACCGGTCGGGCCGGCCGGGTCGGCTCGCCGCCAGGCCGAGGATGGCGCCCAGGGCGGTGCCGGCGAGCGCGGTGTAGGTCGGGGCGCCGAACGTGAGGCCCAGACCGAGGCCCATGCCCAGGTACGCCGTGGCCTCGATGACCATGATCTCGTCCTCGATCGACTCGCGCCGCAGCCAGCGGGGCACCAGCGCGGCGACGGCGACGAGTGCCGCGCAGACGGCGAGTACGGGGAACGCCGACCAGTGAGCCGGTGCCCCGGCCGCGAGGCTGGCGGCCAGCGCGAGGAGGATGGCCGCGCCGCCGGCCACGTTCCAGCCGATCAACCGGGCCAGCCGGTACCGGCCCCAGATCGCCCCGATCAGCCCCACGATCACCGAGCCGGCGAGGGCCTCGATCGTCATGGAGCGCATCGCCAGGCTGCCGGTCTGGCCGGCGAGCGCGGCGAGCACGGCGAGCACGAACACCAGCCGGCGGGCGATCCGCAGCGGCGCGGCCTCGAAGTTGTCCGGCGAGGGTGGCGGCGTGAGGGCCAGGCTCAGCCCGCACAGCGTGGTCACCAGCAGGGCGAAGGTGGCCTGCAGCTGCCCCTGGCCCACGGCGGCCGGAATGAGCAGCATGGTCAGGCCGGCGCCCGGCACCACGACGGCCACCGCACGGTTGGCGATGAGCTGGCGGGAGCCGCCGAGCCCGACGGCGGCGAGCCCGCCGGCGAACGTCAGCGCCGCGGCCGCGAGTACGTCCGCGCCGTGCGCTCTCCAGGCGTCGAACGGGTAAAGGCTCCCGGCTTGCGTCGCGGTGAACGTCCACGGGTGCCGGGCGAAGTGGTACGGGCCGAACAGCGCGGCGGCCAGCGGGCGGGCGAGGGCCACCACGGCGATCACGGCGGGCACGATGCTGGCGGCCGCCGCGCCCGCACCGAAGCGGTTCTGCCCGGCGGGTCGCCAGGCACCCACCGGCACCCCGCCGGCGCGCGGGCTCCAGCCGGCGGTGGGCTGCCAGCCGTCCTCGGGTCGCCAGCCGACCCGCCGTACCGAGTTGACGCGCAGCAGTTCGGCCAGCACGCCGAGCAGGGCGGCGGCGGCCGCGTACATCGCGACGGGTTGCCTGGTGGGCAGCGCGGCGAGAGCGATGACGCTGCCGGCGGCCGCGACGGCACCGGTCACGTACGGCAGGAAGCTCGGCATGCGCCAGCACGCCAGGCCGGCGACGGCGAGCCCGAGGCCGGTGGCCGCGAGCGCACCGGCGAGGATGATCGACGGCGGGTGCTGCTCGCCGGCGGCGAGCGCGGCGGCCGATCCGGCGAGCGCGAGCAGCGCCGCGGCACTCGCGCCACCGCCGACCGGCACCAGGTGGGCGCGCGCAAGCCGGTCCTCCGGGTTGCGCGCGGCGGCGATGCGGACCCCGGCCAGCCCGGCGACGAGCGCGCCCGCGAGCGCGAGGCTCTCCAGCGCCGCGGCGGTCGCCGGCGCCCGCACCAGGCTGGCCACGGCGGTGTAGAGGGCGACGACACCAGCGGTCACGATCCGGGTGTACGCCACCCGGGGCAGATCCGACATGGCCGCGGCGACGCCGAGACCGATCGTGGCCAGCAGGCCGATCAGCATCGGCGACCACCATGGCAGGTCGAACCCGACCGGCGCACCCATGGCGGCCAGGCCGATGGTGACCGCGGCGATGTCGTCGCCCATCGGGCGCGGTACGACGATCACCGCGGCCGCGGCGACCAGGAGCAGCGCGATCGGCGCCTGCCAGCCGTACGGGGCGTACTGCCCGGCCGTCTCGCTCCACTTGGGACCGAGGTCGGCGTGCCAGAGTGGGCTGGCGGCACGGATCACGCCAGCCGCGGCGCCGAGGGAGGCCGCGCCCGTGGCTGCGGCGATGACCGCGCCGATGAGCATCTCGCCGGCGATCGGGCCGCGACGCCAGTCCTGTGGCATCGCGTCGATGGCCACGGCGATCGCCCATACCAGCGTTGCGGTGGTGACGAGGCCCACGCCGGGGACGGCCAGGGCCAGCACCCGGGCCAGGGCGGCAGTGACGCTGGCGGTGACCGCCGCGGCCGCCACGTCATTGCCGTCGAGCCGGATGCCGAACACCACCCGACCGCCGAGCGAGGGCGCCAGCCACAGCAGGATCGCGCTGGTGAGCAGCAGCAGGCCCACGGCCATGTCGATGATCGTGGTACGCGGGGCGACCAGGGCGCTCAAGGCCACGACCAGCGCGCCCAGCGTGGTCCCCGTGAGCAGGGGCGTGCTGCGCCGGCGGCCCGCGACGAGCGTGATCGCGGCGTATGCGAGGGTGCCGGAGACGGCGAGGAAGCCACCGGCCAGCACCACCGACGAGTCGGCACCGGGAAGCACTGCTTCGCGTACGAGCGCCGTCAGGCCCGAACTGACCGCGCCGGGCAGCGCGAACGCGGCGCCGCCGGCAGCCCAGTCGCCGATCCGCCGGCCGGCCAGCTCGGACTCCGGATCGGACCGCATCGGCCGCAACATGGCGATGACGAACCCGCCGAGCGTCAGCGCGGCGAGCGTCAGTGACGTGACCGCGGGGTGGCTGAGGCTGGTGAGGGCCGCGTACCCGCCCACCACGGCGGCCGCGCTGACGAAGCCGTTCGCGGACGCCTCGTCGGAGGCCCGCAGGCCGATGGCGCCGATCGCGATCGCCGCGAGCGCGAGCACGCCGGGCGTCAGCAGCCAGTTGAGGTGCATCGCCGCGGGTGCGGTGAGCAGGGTCAGCACGCCGCCGGCGAGGACGGCCTGGGTGCGCACGGAGCCTGGCACCGACACCGCGACCGCGAACGTGAGCAGCGCGCCGGCGATGACGAGCTGCCAGCCGGCGGGTCCGGCCGCGGCGGCCAGCTGATCGGTGTAGCCGCCGAGGTTCGCGCGCCACCAGGGCCGCGCCGCGTCGATCGGGGCGGCGATCGCCGGTACCGCCTTGATCAGCAGGTACAGGCCGGCGCCCGCGGCGGCGGCGCTGCTGGCCAGTCCCGGTCCCCGGCGGGCGGTCTCCGGCAGCACGGGTACGACCGCGGCGGCGATCGCCACGGCGAGGGCGACGAACAGCAGGGTCTCACTGGGCATGATCGCGGTGCCGACCCGCGTGATCGCGGCGATCAAAGCCAGCGTGGCGAGCCCACCGGCCACGTCGGGCATCGGCTCCCGCCGCCACGCCAGAGCGCCTACCACGCCCACGGCGGCGGTCAGCAGCAGGACGAGGGCGGCGCGCATCGTCGGCGGTAGCGCCGTTGCGGTCGCGAGGGCGCTGGCCGCGTACGCGAACGCCGCGCCGAACGCGAGCGTGAACAGCACCCAGGTCAGCTCCCGGAGGAACGCGGGTGCCTGGAGCGTCGGCGGCACCGCCGCCAACTCGTCGGCGATCGTGCCCTCGGGTCGCTGCGGCGGAAGCTGTTCCGGCTCCGGCCGGCGGGGCGGCGCCTCGATCTCGCCGGCCGCGACGACGACCTCGTCCGGCTCCTCGGGCGCGCTCTCCGGCCGGCGCGGCGGACCGGGCGGCGCGGTCTCGGCGGGCTCCGGCTCCGGCCGGTGGAGCGTCGGCAGGTGTACCGAGGGCAGGTGCACGGAAGGCAGGTGCACCGGTCGCACGAAGCCGGCGAGCTTGGCGAACCGGCCGGGGCGGGTCAGGCTGACCGCGAGTGCCAGGTCGAGCACGGCCACGGCGGCGAGTGCCAGTGCCCACCCGACGTTGGAGTGGATCAGCTCGTACCCGAGCAGCGGTGGGACCGGCTGCAGGACCAGCACCGTAGCGTAGCGCGGAGCCACGAGGTGGCTGGCGCCCCGGTAGGCGGTGGCGATGAGGGCCGTGGCCACGCAGATCAGCCCGAAGTACACCTGTGTCGGAAACGAGCGCGCGTTGAACAGGTCCAGCGACCACGTCACGTACCCGTCGAGCAGCACCATGAGCAGCCCGACGGAGGCGACGGTCTCCGCGGTGGCGGTCAGCCCGCGCCTGGCCAGGAGCACCGGCAGCAGCAGCAGGATGGCCGTCGCGAACGTGAGGAGCGCGACCCGGCCGAGCGGGCTGACCGTGCCGTAACCGGTGACCGCGAGCACGAAGACCGCGCCGGCGAGCAGCAATCCGCCCAGTGCCAGCACCGCGGCCTGCGCGGTGCCGGTCGTGGTCTCCGCGCCGCCGAGCCGGCCCGGCCCCGCCGCGGGTGGGCGGGGGCGCTTGGGTATGCGTACCCGGGGCGGGCCCTGCGAACCCGCGCCGGCCCGGCGCGGCGGGTCGGCGAGCACCTCGGGCAGCCGGGCCGCGATCGCCCCGGGCAGGCCGTTCTGGCGGCGGATGACCCGCCGCGGGGCGCCGGTCGGCTGGCCCGGCCGCGAGCCGGCGGGGCGGGACCCGGTCGGCGGATCGGGGTGCCGGGACCCTGGCGTCACGCTGATGGTGGGGTGGCCCGCGCCCGTCAAGGCGGCCTCCGGGGGAGGCGTCGCGGGGTAACCGGCACCCGCAGACGTCGTCGCCGGGCGGGTGCCCGGCGACGTCATGCGCGGTGCTCCGGCCGCGGCGGAGGCGGGTGACCGGGCCGGGGG
>WNFX01000076.1_pt1 | contig 66606 bp, 55 predicted proteins | sample 5400111 | NCBI WGS metagenome assembly WNFX01 (sample SAMN13153363, study PRJNA577476) | soil metagenome | isolation source: 40 cm soil or saprolite under grassland replicate 1 | place: USA:California | collected 2016-06-15
ACACGCCGATCTGGTCGGTGCGTTGCCGACCATTACTAAACAGGCTTTTCCACTCCTTACGACCAGCCAGCGGTGTCACGATCTCAGCCGATTTTATAGCTTTGCCTCGACTTTCTAGTATCATAGAGCGACTACCCAGAGAAGAACTCCATCAACACCGGCGCCAGAACGTCTGGGTCTACATCGTGCGTCTGACCTTCCAGGGTGCGGACCTGCGCATTGGGGATCGCTTTGCCGAGTGCTTGAGCTGTGTCATACATGAATGCGTAACTTGCTCCGCCATTCATGACGAGTGTCGGTGCGGTTACGATGGCTGCCCGTTCGGTGGGGACTGAGGCATCTTCGCCCAAGATCGCGGCGTGGTCATAGGCAAGCGTCGGCGCTATAGCCTCTAACATTGGCCAACCCGGTGCATGACGCATGGCTTCAATCTGGTCGGCTGGCATCCCAACATACTTCATAAACAGCGCCACGGCATCGCCTCGGCGATCGGCTGCCAAAGCTTCAGTCAGTTGTTTGAGGTATTGCTTCCATGCCCGCCCTGCCTCAGCATCATCATTGTAAGGAGCATCGTACATGGCAAGCTTCTTGACTTTCTTGCCGAGCCTTAAGGCCGCTTCTAGGGCAAGGGCCGCTCCGGAGGAATGGCCATACAGGGATGCCGACCCGCCGGCTTCGTCGATGAGCGCCTCAATATCCTCAATCTCACGCGCGACGGCATAGGGCTTGGTATCGCCACTATCGCCGCGGCCACGCCTGTCATAGTTATAGACCGTAAAGCTCCGCGCAAGGAGGTTGGCAAGCTCAGGTCCGGACCAGAAGGAGCGTGAACAAAGGGCCCCCGCTACCAGGATGACTGCCGGCCCGTGGCCTATTTTGTCGTAGGCAATCTTGGTTCCGTCTTTTGAAGTCACTGTTGATGTTATGGTTTCCATATACTCTCCTGTTCTTTGCCGAAGTTCTGCCTCGTCTCCTTCTTTGTGAGTCAGTCCTTCCCTGTAGATACTTTTGCCGACAATTTAGGAGTTGGTTTATCCCATCTGTAACACTGCCAGCATATTCCCGGCCGGGTCTTTAAACCAAGCTATATCAGGCCCCATATTTTGAGCAATACCGCGCATGATGCCCTTCTCGTCTTGCAACATACCTTCATAGCGATCAAAGCTGACGCCTCGGCTTTTCAGTTCATCAACCGCTTCATCAATGTCATCAACCACAAAGTCCAGCAGAGTGAACGTGGCTGGCTGGTGGTCGTCTTTTGGATACGCAAACGCTGTGCCGCCACCAGGCAAATGAAGCCATAGCCCAACGCCCTCTTCGACCACTTTTAACCCCAGAGTCTGACTATAAAATTCTTTGGCCTTTGCCAAGTCGTTAACCGAAAACCCGCTAAATGCTGTTTTTGGTTGAAACATAACTAACCTCCTTGTTATTTACCGTGCAACTTTACTTCGATTGTCATATGTGTCCTCTTTCACTTTTTCATGTCGTTTTCATACCATGAGCCGCCAACGAGAGCGGCCGCATGGTACGGATGCCGTGCAGCCCTAGCTCGGCAGCCAGCGTATGAGTCATCGCCTCTACCGCTGCCCAATTCGTTTAAACGCTTTTGTGGCGGACTTCGTACCGTACGAGTACGGTATGTGAGCCATCCCACGTGCGTGTATCAATGAGTCGAAGCGAAACTGCCGGCTGGCCGTCGAATATTGGCGTGCCTGCACCTACTATGACTGAGCCGACCATCAGGTGTAGTTCGTCAACCAGACCATGGGCCAGCAAGTCGTTCCAGAGTGTATGGCTGCCAAAAACCAAGATGTCTTTGCCGGTTTGGCGTTTGAGTTGGGCAATCTGCGCGTTCGCGTCTGCGCGGCGGATGATGCGGGTAGTATTCTGCCACGGTTCCGTCTGCTCTCTTGTCATGCTGTCTGATATGACCACTTTGTTTATGGCGTTATCAAGCCGTGATATCTCCCAATGGGTGGGCGTGAAGTTGGGATCATCTGCCACGGACGGCCAGAAACCCTTGAACCCATTGTAGGTATTACGTCCCAGCAGCAGCGTATCGGCTGCGCGCAGTCGTTCGGCGTTATAGGCATCGAAGGCTTCGTCCATCGGCAACACCATGACATTCTTACCTGGCCCCTCGTAATAGCCATCCAGTGACATGATGTTGCTGACAATGAGTTTACGCATGACATACCTCCTTATTTCTTATGGATGAGTAAGCATCATAATCTACGGGAACTTTCGCGATAAAACTTCCCCGTAGAACCGCCTCATTCCTGTCAACCAACAAACGACAACAGCATGCTTATTCTTCAGTAGCATTTCCATCCTCCTGTTCTATCTTAACACGCTCACGCCGGAAAAACTTCTCCGATCTTGCTCTCATACGAACATTGCCAGGATTCATGCAACTACCAGAACCTCCGGTCTGGCGAGGTCATTTTCAGGGGCTGCGCGTTCCAAGCGGATCCTCTCGGCGGCGGGTGCCTGGGAGTCAAATGAAAGCCTTTGCTCGCAAATGATTTGGCCTGTTCTATTAACATCACTATTACTCTGGTTTCAGGCGAACAAGCATGATGCCGAACAAGAGCGTCCATACGGCAAACAGGAGGATGGCCGGGGTAGTGAGTAGTGGCTGGCCTGCGTTAGGCGCAAAGGCAACTTCGACTGCGCTTGCGCTAAATAATACGGCGAGGGCCAAGGCTATGTAGCTGAATGCAACCCATATGCCTGGCCAGAGTTTTAGTCCTCTTCTTGCAATGACTGCGCCAAAGAACAAACATGAGAGAGCCAGCAGTCCCCCACCTACTGTGAAGGTGATGATAGCGAAGAGGCCGGTAAGGGGGGCAACATTATCTGAGATGGGTATTTGAGAGGATATGTTAGCTGCACTGATAACCAGGTAGAGTGAGCTTGCCAGGGTCCCTCCCGCGAAGAAAAGTAGGCCGAAGAGACCGGCCCACGCTGCCACTACTGCGTAGCCCTGGCGCGGCCAGGCAAAGGAAGGTATACCGTCCGCCTGTTCACTGTCAATTTGACCTTTTTCTTTCTGCTGTTCTTGATCTTCCTCTTCATCCTCTTCCTTTTGTTCGATTTCCTCTCGTTGCAGTATTTCTTGGGCGACGATAATGCGGAAAAAGGTGAAAGGCAGGCTGATTATGAGGGAAAATCCAGCGATTAACAGTGCCCGATAGCCGAGGAATTGGAGGATATGGGTGTTTATCCAATGGAGGGCGAGGCTCTGAGTGGCAAGGGCATTGCTATATCCTGAGGGAATCAGGACGAGGAACTGGTATAGTGGCACTCCCAGTAGCAATCCGAGTGCTCCGATGATGCAGTAGAGGCCATTTCTGTGCAGTTTTGATAAGAATGTTCGTTTCATGGCTGGCTTTTTTATCCCCCTTCTGGCCGTGTCAAAGGGCTTCAACAGCGCTTATTGTACCTTTTTTTGTTCGCTGATGTCCACCATTGTCAGCAGAAATCCATGGGTTTCGCTTGTCAGTTTTGCAGTCATTTTCCGAGCACGATCAGATGCTTTGGGCGGTTAGGAACGTTCTCATATGCAAGGAGGAGGGCCCTCCGTCTATTTTGGTGGATGATGAGCTTATATTGGTAATATGAGTGAAAGGTTGAAAGGTTGCAAACCTCGCCACGGATAGTCGTGGCGAGGTTTCAGCCGGATACCGTTTGTATTTACAGCCATGCCTCAGCGCCACTGTTTCCTATCGGCTGGTTCGCGGAATCCCTGGCCACACAGACCCTGGACCTCTTCATCTTCCACAGGGTGGGGAATCCACTGCGTCGCCGGCCCAGCCCGCCACTTGCCATCACGGTCTTGCTGGTAGTCGGCTTTGGCATGCGGCTCCCGTTCATCCCTCTGGCCGCACCGCTCGGCTTTACGTCGCTACAAGACCTGTCCTTCCTCTTCCTTGCCCGAATGAGTAGCACGTCCTTCCTGCTGGTCGAAGTGGTCAAGCGCTAGCTCATGAGGAGATCGTTAGCAGTGCCATAGAGAAACGAGAGGAAATCTGATACATTTGAAGAAAGAGGAGACAAAGGGAGGCTGTTGATATGCACAAGCGTCAACCTCCCTCACCGTTCTCTTTCAAGGAGGAACCGATGAGAATACTTGCGGTCATCTTCGGCAGTGTGCTGATCCTGCTGGTTGCCCTGGACGCCTTTGAGACCATTGTCTTACCCCGCCGGGTGACACGACGCCTCCGCCTCGCCCAGCTTTTCTATCGGACGATCCGGCTGGGGTGGAAATCCCTGGGCCACTTGGTGCGAGCGGGTGCAAGACGGGATGCCTTTCTGGGCTATGCGGGGCCGCTTTCCTTGCTGGCCCTGTTCGTGTTCTGGGCGGTGCTCTTCGTCTTCGGATTTGGGCTGCTGCTGTGGGGTCTGGCCCTCCCTCTTAACGCCCCTGACAAGACGATCAGCTTCCCTACCTATCTGTACCTGAGCGGAACCACCTTTTTCACGCTTGGCCTGGGTGATGTCACCCCCCTGGCTGGAACGGCCCGTTTGCTGGTGGTGATCGAGGTCGCGTTGGGGTTTATCTTCCTGGCACTAGTGGTCAGCTACGTCCCCATCATCTACCAGGCGTTCTCGCGGCGCGAGCTCCGAATCTCCTTGCTGGACGCCCGCGCAGGTTCTCCACCAACGGCAGCGGAACTCCTGCGCCGCAATCACGCAGGCAGGAGCGTCGAGGAACTACGCCTGCTCCTGCATGATTGGGAAGTGTGGTGCGCGGACATCCTGGAGAGTCATCTGTCCTATCCTATCCTGGCTTTCTACCGCTCGCAACACGAACAGCAATCCTGGGTGGAGGCTCTGACCGTGATCCTGGATACGTGCGCGCTGATGCTGACGGGCATCGAGGGCACACCAGTGGAACCAGCCAGATTTACCTTTGCCATGGCCCGTCACGCAGTCGTCGACCTCGCGCAGGTCCTTGGTACGCCACCCACGTCAGGAGTGACTCGCCTGTCATCTTCCGACTTTGTCCGTCTCCAAGACGTGCTAGCCGCATCCGGCATACATCTGAAGGAGGGAACGGCAACCGAGCAGAAGCTGACCGAGTTCCGCGAGACGTACGAGCCGTTTGTGAGTGCCCTGGCCACTCGTATCCAGGTTTCTCTCCCACCCTGGCTTCCCCTGGAGGACAGTCTCGATGATTGGCAAACCAGCGCGTGGGATGATCTGTTTCCGTCAACCCGTCGGACGCTCCTCAAGGTGATGCACGGGGAATGAAAGAGCAGTCATGAACCTCAAACCGGCGATGGTCCCTTTTATGGAAGGCTTGACGGATTGCCAAGCCGCTAACGCTGTGCGTGATCAACTGGTCTGGAAATACGCGCTCAGCCTGGAATTAACCGATCCTGGATTTGATCATAGCGTGCTCTCAGAATTTCGCTCTCGCCTGGTCCAGGGTCATGCCGAACAGCGTCTGTTGGATCTGCTCCTGGAGAGGTGTCGGGAAGGGGGATGGCTGAAAGCACAAGGACGGCAACGCACCGACTCGACCTATATTTTAGCGAAGATTCGTTCCCTCAACCGCACGTTGTGTGTGGCTCAGACCATGGTCTATGTGTTGAATGTCCTCTCTAAGGTAGCCTCCGCGTGGGTTCGCGCCCATGTGCCAGCCGAATGGGTAGAGCGGTATGGTGAACGATAGGAGCATGAACAGTTGCCGAAGGAGGAGGAAGAGCGCCAACAGTACGCCCATCAAGTCGGAGCTGACGACTGGATGCTGCTGGCCTGTCAGTGCTATTTTGACGAAAAGATCAGTCGTACCAGATAACTATCGCTCACGATCAGCCGCTTACGCTCAGCAGGCCAGCAAATCGCTTCTCAGGCCCGCGCTATAGACGGCTCAAAACGGTTTCTCATCGCTCCATTCCTCCCCGTTCGATGAGCACACAATCAGGAGTTATCTGGTACGACTGAACTTTTCGTCAGTTTCGCACCGATAGGCCTAATCGAAATGCAGACCACACCTATTCCCACGTATTGCCATCGATGCAGCAGAACGCCATGGAAAAATGGGACAACTGGCTCGAGGCAGAGAAAGCAGCTTCAAGAGTTTTGGTGTCAGAATTGCTTTCAACGGCCCGGATGCGGCCACAGTGAAGAGGCGTGAGGCAAGGATAGGAGGGCACTCATACAACTCGGGTCGAAGCTACTTGATAAGAATGTTCGTTTCATTGTTGGTTTCTTGTCCGTCATCCGGCCCATTCAAAAGGCTCCAATGGCGCTCATTCTCTCTCACTTTGTTCGCTGATGTCCACTATTTTGTCTGACATCCACTCGTAACTCTCTTGGCGGGCCTGCAGCCCGCGAGAAAGAAGAGAAGGGTGGGGGCAGCCACACCCCTGGCAAGGAGCTTCGCCCCCTGCACCTCCATTTATGAGTGGATGTCAGAATCTTGTACCTTGACGAGATCACCAGCACGAACCCAACCGCCCTGGAGAATCCGTGTCATCATACCTGCCTTGAAGATCATTTGTCCATCCTGTTTCCTGACAACTGCTTTCAGCAGACGCGGATCAATGCCATTGAGCTGATAACACGGGTTTCGTCTCTCGATCACTTCGACAACTGCAGAACCGATGATCAGGCGTGTCCCCTCGACTAAGTCCATTATAGCTACACCCTCTATGGTAATATTCTCACCCATCATCCCTGGCCCGATGTGGATATCTTGCGAGGCCAATTCAGCATAGACCGCTGCATCTACAAGCAGCACTTGCCGCAAGTTCGGCCTAGCCGGGTCCTTTTTCATGAGGTAGCGATGACGTACCAAGCTTCCCGCGTGATAGTCGCCCTCCACGCCGCAGTTCTCAATGAGATGCACTGCATCTACAACGGGTTTTGGCAAGCCAGGTTCAGGGTTTCGACACACTGCAATAACCGTTCCTCTTATGGATCGAGAATCCATAATATTCTATATCCTTCAGGATGTGTACTTCAATGACGAGTTGCCTACTTCCTGGTCGACCCTTTGTGCATCTTCATCGTAGATAGTGTAGACAGTATAACATAACAGGCCTGCTTTTAGGGCGGCGTCATTATGTGCAACGTGGCCTTCACACCCAGAAAGCGAGCGAGATCCGTGACCTCGGCCTCCAGACCCGCATACACCTCGGATGCAAGCTGGTCAAATGGCTCTACCACGACGTCCAGGTGGTTCCTCTTGCGTGTACTCTTCCATGTCCCAACTACACGACCATCTACCATCACTGCGGGGTGGATCAACCCACCTCCTGCGTTAATACGTTTTGCGTGCTGCGGTGGCACCGAGAGGTCACGATTCTGGTACCCAAGCAAATAGATATCGAAGCGTGGCAATAGGCGAACGATTGGGGCAGGCGCGGGGAGCTCGTCTAGCCATGCTGCGCACGTCTTGAGCATCCAGGCTGGAGCACCGGCGATCTCTACCTCCAGGAGCTGGTCCGCGACGTGTTGCCATGCTACCCGTGTCTTGCTCAGAGGCATTCCTGACCATGTCGACTGGTCCTCCGGTGAAGCGGGGCCATATGCTTTGAGGTAGCGGCGTGTGAGTTCTTCATGGGCTGCGACATCAAGCAGCGGGCGTCCTCTGTGCTCCTGGTCTACCCAGTCACTGAGAAGGACATAGGTCGGCTCAGTATCACGATCAGGTCCTAAGCAGATGATGCCTTCGAGTGCTGCTCGACTCAGGAGGTGGGGCCTGGCCTGATCCTCGAGAGGGATACCGTGGATAGCCAGCTGCTCAACGAGTTCAGTGCGGGTCAGCGGACCATGATCAGCGAGGACTTTGCGGATGATGCGGATTCCTCGTGCACATGTGTCTTCGTCCAGACCCAGTTCCGCCCGGCGTCGTCTACTGGCGGCAATAAATATGGGTCCAAGGAGTGGCAGGAGCCAACCGAGATCTTCCGTCGCCAACAGATGTAGTGTGCCACGTGGACCCCATGTGCGTACCACAGAACGTTCCCGCACCCGTGCCTGTTCGACATCGGCAGCCACCAGCCGGGCACTGCGCACACGCACCGCGAGCGTTGCAGCAAGTCCATCCTGCGCCTGAATGCCACATAGTTCCTTCACAACGTGAGCAACACTAGATGCCGAATCCGGTGTCTGCGGTGTTAGCCGCTGAGCATGCAGGCGCAGGAAGCGAGCTTGATCGTTGGATAAGGAAATCGTCATATGACCCCTTCGGTGTTGTGGATGAACGGGCAGCAGCCTTCTGATTCGTTTTAAAGCACCCAGGGCCGATAAATCGGCGGTGAGCGCGATAAATCGGCTCCTACGAGACTTTCGCTTGGCTAGAGGTCTCTACAAACATCGTCTGCGCACCAGAAGCCTTCCGCACCTGATTCAAGCGGCGTGTGAACTACCCGGTCTCAAAGGGGAAAGCCGTTAACTGATCCGTGTGTTATCTGTTCTGTTGCCAGTAGCTACACCTTAATCATGGAGGTGTTCCCTGTCTTCGGCCAGGTCGAGCGCAAGTACACATGCAAGGATGAGCGGATCATCTTGTCCGGGAGCAATATCGACGCCATAGGTATCTATCAGACTGAACCAGCGCTTTGAGACAGTAGCGACGACCTGACCTCCACGGCTGATCGTATACTCATGTTCGAACAGCGATCCTGTCATTTCCAGATCATCCGGGCCGGGGATGTCCACCGTAAAGCGGTCGACGAAAGGGCTGAAGAAGTGTTTGCGGAACGTGGCCAGTGTGTCTCCGCCACGGGTGATTTCGTAGGTCGGACGCAAGGTGAAGAGTCGCCGATGGACATTGACCACCTCGTTGCCAGCCAGATCGCGGACGATCAGCCGGTCATGCAAGGTCAAGACCTTGCCATCAACCTCAAAGACGGGCTGACCATCTTCGTTCAGGATCGTCGAGTCTTCGCCGAGACGGAAGAACTTCTCGCGGATCATGTAGCGCATCGTGTAACCTCCTCGTGTGGACATGCTCTCTGACATCTGCATGGTTTCCATACCTATAAAGTAATAAACTTGTAGTATGATTGTCAATGGGACTATTCCACCAGAATTAACACGACGAGATCAAAAGGAAAACGACTCGACCTGATCTTTAGCATTGTCGAGCTAACCGCGTTGGCTCTGGCAACATTTCTCTTCAGCGAGATCACGCGAGATGGTGAACTGATCTGGCTCGAAGGACTGCTGCTGATCTTGCTTTATGCCATGATGGGTGGAACGGTCTTCCTGTTTGGTGCGTAAGAGAATGTAGGATAAATCGCATGCCTATACAGGAATCGTCAGCACATGATGGCCCTCTTGCCCACGTTTCACCAAGTGGGAAACGAAGACTTCTACCACAAATGGCTTTTCGTAAAGCGGGCGGCGTTGCCCATCCAGGATGAAAATATGTAAGCGGTCACGTCTCCCGCTTGGTGAATTGGAGAGCGGCTGCATGGGAATCATTACCTCAGCAACATAGCCAGCAGCCGGTATTGTGACGGTTGCCTGCTGTACGATATATGCATAACTCTGGTTGAGCACTGAACGCACTTCTATTGAAATCGTATCGCCGTGCATAAGACTGCTAAGCCCTACATGCCGATCCCCCTTTTCAGCGACAGGAGCAAAGGCTGGATCGTCTCTACCCATGATATGCAAGCGGAGCGTAAAGACCCTATCCGGTTGCACGCGCATGGGTGATTCAATGATGGCAGCCGCCATTACCGAACGCTGCTGCTCACCAAGCATTATGCGTTGCAACTGCTGGAACCAGGCGATTGCAGCCTCTTTTGGAGAGGTTGTACCTATAGTTTCTACATTATGTACAGGGGAGGATGTTGATACATTCTCGCCACGATTCTTCTTCAGCCATTCAAATGTGATTGCTGGTAACATGCCCGTGATGCGCTGTTTCCATGTAAGCGAGGGAGCATTCAGTGAATTTTCTGGAGGCAGCAATGCTGTTTCGCTCTCAGGAGGTGATTGTTGGCTACCTTTCGTCTCTTTCTCATCTGCCAGTTCACCAGGAACACTCAAGGGTACTTCCATATGAGTGTCATTTGGTGGGGCAGCAGGCTGGGGTGTTGATTGAAGCGAAGCAGAAGGTTGTTGCTGCTGCTCACCTTGAATAGCATCGACGTTCTGGGTCCGTAACGTTGGACGCGGGGGGATCGGTCGATGCGGAATCTGGCCTGGTATGTCCGCCTGAGAGTGTGATTTCTGCCAATGAGCCTGGTGCCTCTGTGAAAGTGGAACAATACGTACCGTCTCACCCTCACCTTCATAAGCATTGGAACCGGACGTAGATGTTTCAGTGTTCTCGATGCCGCGCCGATCTAGCTTTCTTGTTTGCTGGCGTCGGAAAAGCGGATCACGTAAAGCCTCTGCCATCGCCCCAACGCTTTCGAAACGGCGTTGCGGCTCAATTGACAGCGCTTGCATCACACAATCATTCACATTTGGGCTGATACGTGGATTCAACTCGTGTGGCGTACGCAGGCGCCCGTGAGTACGCAATGCTGATTCGCTAGGCGGTGATCCTGTCAACAACAAGTAGAGAATAGCACCAAAGCTGTAGATATCAGATCGCGGTTCTGCCCTCCCCTTAAGTGCTTCGGGAGCGCTGAAATACGACATCGGGGTCGTCGATGCCTGGGATATTGAGAGTAACTTGCGCAGTTGCGGAGGCAGCCATGAAATCATCAAGGCTGGTTCGGCCCTATCACTGTTCTCATTGAGGATAATAGTATAGGGATCCAGTTCACCTATGACTATTTGATGACGATGCAGCCCGTACAAAGCCTGGCAAAGGTGCCATGCCCAGAGTAGCGTTTGCTGCTCTGAAGGCAACCCCTGGCCACTCTGTAGAAAATCCTGCAGGGTGTACAGGCTTTGCATCATGTCAGCTGATTCTTGAGTGCCTTCGAGTTTACCAGTTGTGCTCGGAGCCGAGTGCGCGTTTGGAAAAGCGGCGACTACATAGAGATGCCCCTGGGAGAAGCGTAAATCAACCACAGGCATCACATAAGGAATGTGCCAACGGCGCAATAAGTCATACTCCTGCTGCACAAGCTCGGTAGCCTGTTGACGTGCGTTGTCTTGCAGTGGCGTGATATCGATATCGCGAATAGCCACCATGCGTTGTTGACCCTTGCCAGATTGTTGATTGTCGAGGGCAAAATACAGGTTTACACTGGGACGCCGACGCACAAGCGATGTGATGCGGTAGCGAACCGTAATATCTTGTGCATCTTGCAAGAGCGAGGAAGGATCTTTCTTTTTATCGAGACGTTCACCGCAAGAGCTGCAAAAAGTCGCTTGCGGGAGCAGTGGTGTATTGCATCGAGGACAATAGAGATCACCAGAGAGGCCGCGATGCGATGTAGCGTCTGAGATGCTCATATTTTCTATCGCCTTATCTCATCAAGATTTGATTTGCCTGGATGTCTGACAAAGATTATAGCATAGTTGTAGTAGAAAGTTGCCAGGGCAACCTTAAGGTCACCCTGGCTGACATCCACTCATAATTCTTCAGGCGGGCCTGCGGCCCGCCTTGGAGGAGAGCAACGTGCGAGGACACCTCGCGCTCCGGCAGGGGGCTTTGCCCCCTGCACCCCCATGTATGAGTGGATTCCAGACCCTGGCCCTTGTCACTGTTTACCCGTTTTGATACAATCTCACAAGGGTACACGTGCTTTCTAAACGAGATGCATGATACAATAAACTATGAGGTGTATTTTTTATGGATTTAGCTACTTTTCTATTTTGGATTATCGCCATCGTCCTCGTGGGTTCCGCACTGCTCGTGGTAGGATTGCGCAACATCGTTCACAGCGCGTTAGCCCTGGTAGTTGTATTTGCGATGGCTGCCGGTATCTACCTCTTGCTGAATGCTGAATTTATCGCCATTGTGCAGATTCTGATCTACGCAGGAGCAGTTACTATCCTTATTCTCTTCGCGCTGATGCTCACGCGTACCAGTAATTTACGCACGAATAGCAATCCGACCAACAAATGGTGGTGGTTGGGTGCAATCATCAGCACGCTGGTTGGGGCGGGTATCATCTTCGCAGTTACGCTCAGTCAGTATTCTACTGCCCATGTAGGTGGCGCAACGGGTTATGGCCCACAGAACAGCGCCTGCCCATTGCCACCCAACAACGTTATCTACATAGGCCAATTATTGTATAGCCCTATCTGCTATAGCTACGTGCTTCCTTTTGAAATTGCGTCTCTTGTGCTGCTCGTAGCCATTGTAGGTGCAATTGTCATTGGCAGGGAGGACTAATTAAGATGGGTCTCAGTTTAAACCATTTCCTGGTACTCGGCGCTTTGCTCTTCTGTATAGGTCTCTATGGCGCCCTGACAAAACGCAATGCCATCGCCGTATTGATGGGTATAGAGATCATGCTAAACGCGGTCAATGTTACGATGGTCGGCTTTGCGTTCTACAACACGGTCAAGCCCTGGTCCACCTACTTGACAGGGCAGATCTTCGCCATCTTTATTATCACCGTCGCAGCGGCAGAAGCAGCAGTCGCGCTAGCAATGATCATCTCGATCTACCGCAAACGCAGCACAGTCGATGTTAGTGAAATAAACTTGATGAAGTGGTAAATCATTCTTGGACAGTTGGAAACGACGCTATGCTGGCACCTAGCCGTCTCACCAACGCTGCTTCGCAGCCGTCTACACATGTGCAGGCGCCCTACGGGTCAGGTAAGACGAAATGAGAACTACTGCTACGCAGTCATCCAACTGCAAGGAGTGTAATCATGGCATTGTATGAATATTCCTGGCTCATCTTGCTCTCACCGCTTTTCGCATTCGCGGTGATTATTTTCGGCACGCGCATGTGGGACCTGGCTACCCGTGGAAGGGTAGCAGCTACTGCAGGACATGAAGCAGAGTCACACGCTGGACATGATGAGTCGCATGGCGATATTGAGCTCATGCACGAGAAAGGTCCTCGTGGCGAAGACCTGGTCTTTGAGGACATTGAAGACCCCAAAGTTCCACACCTGACAATGGGCGCAAGGGTAAGTGGATATCTTAGCGTTGTAATTATGGCCCTGGCCTGCATCTACTCGTGGGTTTTGTTGCTCAACACTGCTGGAGTAATCTCGATTGCCCCGCCATTGCCAAATGGAGGTATCTCCCTCACACAGATCTCCTACGCGTGGTGTCAAAATATAACCCCAAATAACTGTTTTGGTCTGGGTAGTTACGTCATCTCCTTCCACCTGGACAACCTGGCAATCGCCATGATGGTTGTGGTCACCACCGTCTCACTGCTGGTGCAGTACTATTCGCAGGGCTACGTGGAAAATTCGGCGGGGTATGCTCGTTTCTTCTCCTACCTTTCGTTCTTCGCTTTTTCCATGCTGATGATTGTCTTTGCTGAGAATTTCCTGGTTATGTTCGTGGGGTGGGAACTTGTCGGACTCAGTTCGTACCTGCTGATCGGCTTCTGGATCAACAAGCGATCCAAGCCAGCAGAAGACCGGCTCTCTCCAGCAACCGCAGCTATGGAAGCCTTTATCACGAATCGTGTGGGCGACGTTGGCTTTATCATTGGCATCATGATCCTGTTCGCTAACACAGGTACTTTCAGCTTTAACCAATTGCCGACGGCTGTCATGCACATGGACAAGACGGTGCTCACGGTCGCCATGATCCTGGTATTTTGCGGCGCGATAGGCAAATCGGCGCAGGTGCCGCTACATGTGTGGTTGCCACCAGCTATGGAAGGTCCCACTCCTGTTAGCGCATTGATTCACGCAGCAACAATGGTCGCGGCAGGGGTGTACATGGTATCACGTACCTTCCCACTGTTTGGGGCTGCTGACCCGGCTGCTTTCCAGGTTGTTGCCTGGATTGGAGGTATCACCGCAATTTTCGCTGCGACGATTGCCCTGGTGCAGACCGACTTCAAGCGCGTGCTGGCTTTTTCAACTATCAGCCAGCTGGGCTATATGTTCGTCGGATTGGGCATTGCAGCAGGGACCAGCTATGGGGCTGGGCTTGGCATGTTCCATCTCTTCACGCACGCTTTCTTTAAAGCTTTGCTCTTCCTTGGCGCAGGTAGTGTACTCTATGCCTTGCACCATGCAACGCATAGAGAGGTGCAAGATATGCGCCTGATGGGAGGGCTTGGCCCTAAGATGCCCATTACAGCTATTACCTGGCTAATAGCTACTTTGGCAATAGGAGGCTTCCCTTTCTTCGATAGCTTTTTCAGCAAGGATAATATAATAGCAGTGGCCTTTGATACTGGGAATTATGCGCTCTATGCCATCACGCTGATCACAGCCGGTTTTACTACCTTCTATATGTTACGAGCTTTCATACTGGCCTTCGGCGGTAAAGGCGGTGCATTGGGTGGTCTCTGGGGTGGGACCTATCGGGGTAAAATCTATCGTATTGCAGGCGAGTCAGAAGGAAATCCAGACAAAACCTATCTTGTTGAAAGAGAGCCAGGAGAAGATGTGCCTGAAGATCCACATGAATCACCCCTTACGATGACCATTCCGCTCATCCTGTTAGCTATCCCCTCTATATTTGCTGGTGACTGGTTCAACTTCTACAGCTATATACAACCAGGTGCTACCGACCTGAATCTTAGCATAATCCTGAGTGACTGGAAGACCTGGGTGGGCGTAGCAGTTTCATTAGTAGGGTTCGTCTGGGCGTACACGCTCTATGCGCGCATCGAACTTGCACGCATTAACGCATTCGTGCAGCGTAATGCAGCCCTGCTTGCGCTGCACCGCATCTTGCTGCACAAATACTATATTGATGATCTCTACGACCTGCTGATTCGTTATGTCGTGTTTGGCATTTCACATATCGAGCAGGCATTCGATACTTACATCATTGATGGGTTGGTCAATGGCACTGCGCGATTGGTGACGACGATTGGGCGCGATACACGGCGGGTTGAGACAGGTAGAGTGCAGGCTTACATGATTGGCTTCTTTGGTGGTATTGCAGTCTTGTCGATACTTGTCTTCGCGCTGGTCATGTTTGTGAAGTGAGGGGAAATTCATGATATTTGCAAGTGATCTAACGTGGATAATTCTTCTGCCTGTGATCGGCGCACTGGCGGCGATGGTGACACCTGTGCGATTTGCACGCTGGTTGGCGCTGATATTTGCTACCGCCACTTTTGTGCTCTCCATAGCTATATTTTTCCGCATCGCCGCTAATGGCTACAACTTTGGCAACCTCAATAACCCGGCAGAATCGATAAATTTGCCCTGGATCAACTTCACTGCAAGTAACGTCACTTTTCGTATAAACTATTTCCTGGGTGTGGATGGATTGAGCTTGCCCCTGGTCATTTTGAATGCCCTGCTGACAATGCTGGCAATTATTGGCGGCTGGGAGAAGCCGAGAGTCAAAGAATACATGGCACTGCTACTGCTGCTGGAAACAGGCGTGATGGGTGTCTTCCTGTCGCTCGACCTGCTGCTCTTCTTCTTGTTCTGGGAAGTAGAACTGGCTCCCATGTTCCTCTTGATCGGCATTTGGGGCTATGATACGCCCAAGCATGGTATGCCCGGGCGTATCTATTCGGCCTGGAAATTCCTGCTGTACACGTTTTTCGGTAGCATCTTTATGCTGGCAGGCATCCTGCTGCTTTATTTCAAGTTGGGTGGCCAGACGGCCAGTATGCAATATTTCTCGATGCACTTTCTAACTGGATCAGTGACGATTCCTCTTATTGGCGTGACGATGAGCCTGCAACTGCTTACCTTCCTGTTGATCTTCCTGGCTTTCGCAATAAAGATACCTATGTTCCCGTTCCATACATGGCTGCCGGATGCGCATACCGACGCGCCAACCGAGGTGAGTGTGATCCTGGCGGGTATATTGCTCAAGATGGGTGCGTATGGGCTGATCCGCGTGTGCCTGACGCTCTTGCCAGCAGGCGTACACGAGTTCGCTGGCTGGCTAGCAGTGATCGCGGCTATTAATATTATTTACGGCGCAGGTATCTGCCTGGTACAGACGGATATGAAGAGACTAATCGCCTATTCGAGTGTCAGCCATATGGGCGTGGTACTGCTGGGCGTAGCCGCTGCTGCTGGCACAGGTGACATGGCCTTCCGCATGGCTGCGCTGACAGGCGCCACGGTTCAGATGGTCAGTCATGGCCTCATCACCGGTATGCTATTCTTCTGCGTGGGCGTGATCTCTGACCGTGCGCATACACGCGAAATTGCCCTCTTTGGTGGAATAGCCAAGAAAATGCCGCTGCTGGCAACGCTCTTTACTTTTGCCGGCCTGGCTTCGCTAGGCCTGCCTGGACTGGCCGGGTTCGTGGCAGAATATATTACATTTACCAGTAGCTTCAAGATCTGGGGCGTAGTGACGGTTGTCTCAGTCTTCACCATGATCCTGACGGCAAGCTACCTACTCTGGATGCTCAAGCGGGTTTTCTACGGACCATTTAATACCAAGTGGAACTGGTTACCTGACGCTAATTGGCGCGAAGCCATACCTCTGATTACGCTTGCTGCAGTGATCGTTTTTGTTGGCATATTTCCAAATTTCTTGATCGATGTGATTACTCCAACCCTGTCTGCACTGATGCATACAGCCAGTACTGCAGGATTTATACATTAACCATATGGGCACCTGTGAAGGATGCCCAGCGACGCAAGGTTGGCCAAGTATTGAAAGACACACATCAACGCCGCTGTTCACCGCTCTGTATTCCGGCTGCCAACGCTGCGGAGCCGCCTGTTGATAGGCATCTCTGCAACGCCGCTGCGCGGCTCCTGCGAAGCCGTCAGCAGAGATGCAAGGTGTTCCCGCTTCGCGGTCAGGCAACCGGAGCGGAAGCGGCTACTGCTACGCAGTCAAATGTGTGAGAGGTAGGTGCCATTGTATGTTTCATATTGCTGATCTCTATCTGGTCGCACCTGAGCTGAGCCTGACGCTGGTGGCGCTGGCTGTCCTGGTGGTTGACCTGTTTGTCAAACGGCGCATAGTGACGGTCACAGTTGCGTTGGTCGGCCTTATTATTCCCATGGGCTTTGTTATCTCACAGGCATTTCTAGTCGGCCCATTGGTCGCAAATCATACATTGTCAGGTATTCATGCATTCTTTGGCATGCTGGTTGTCGATCAATACGCTATATTTTTCGATATCGTTTTCCTGATCATCGCCGCCGTTATGATACTGGCATCCTATAGCTACGTCGGGAAATACGTCAAGGCCGATGGTGAGTTCTATACGCTGCTGCTCTTCTCTGTGACGGGTATGATGTTTATGGCGAGCACGAGCGAACTGCTCACCATCTATATCTCGCTTGAGCTTACCAGTTTTCCGTTGTATGTGATGGCAGGGCTGCTGCGTACCGGTGAGCGTTCAGCGGAGGCCGCGGTCAAGTATGTGCTACTGGGCGCGATGTCTTCGGCCATTTTGCTCTATGGTTTCGCCTTGCTCTATGGGCTGACGGGAACAACGGACCTGACAGGTATTGCTACTTCGATCAAGGATGGTGTACAGAATGGCAATGTGCTTCTGCTGATCGCCGACGTGTTGATCCTGGCCGGATTCGGCTTCAAGATTTCGGCGGTGCCGTTCCACATGTGGGCACCAGATATCTACGAGGGAGCACCCACGCCAGCGACGGCTTTCTTCTCAGTCGGCTCGAAGGCCGCGGGGTTTGCCGCGATGCTGCGGGTCTTCATTACCGGTGGGCTTGGACAAGTCAACCTTACGTCATTGATTACGATTGTCTCAATCATTGCCATTTTGTCGATGACGTTGGGGAACTTTGTGGCGGCAGTGCAGACGAATGTGAAGCGCATGATGGCCTATTCCAGTATCGCGCAGGCAGGATATATCTTAGTAGGATTCGTTGCCAGTATTTCGGGCAAGAACACGAGCGGCAGTGCGGCGGTGCTATTCTTCATTCTGGTATATGTGCTGACTAATCTGGGAGCGTTTTCTGGTATCATTGCCCTGGCGAATGCAACGGGCGGAGAGAAGATCGAGGACTTTCGCGGACTGGCAAAGCGCGCGCCACTGTTGAGCGCGGGGACGGCATTATGTTTGCTCTCACTGGCAGGAATTCCACCGATGGCGGGCTTTGTGAGTAAAGTTTTTATCTTCACAGCTGCCTGGGGTGAGGGACTCTCCTGGCTGGTAGTGATTGCTTTGATTAACACTGCGGTCTCGCTTGTTTATTACGGGCGTATCGTGAAGGCGATGTACTTTGATGCGCCACTCAAAGAGGATCATCTGACCACGCCTATGGGATTGAGTTCGTCCATCACTCTGACAACTGCTGCGTTGATCGTGATTACGTTCGCAGCCCAGGTGGTATTGTTACTGACGAATCCGGCAGCCAATAGTTTGCTGGCGTTTTTGCCGGGGAGGTAGGGTGCTTGTAGATGCAGGACTCAAAGCGTAAGCGTCTGGCGCTTACGCTTTGAGTCCTGCATCTACAAGTGCGCGTTCCAAGAGATCGGTAACATTCAGGTTTGCTGCCCAACGCTGAAGATATGCCATATCAAGCGTTGTTCCCTGGACTTTGAGCACACCGAGGATATCGTTCCACTGGCGGTCTGATACTTCACCCCCCATCCTGTACCATTCAAGTTTATGAAGGATGGTGTCTTCGGGCGATGCTAAGTTGAATGGTCGTGTTCCTTCTATCAAAACTTCTTGCTGTACTCTTCTGAGTTCTTCCTGATCAAACAAGCGAGATTTTAGTATAAATATATCGACTTTCAGCATCGTATTCAGGTGAATCATGTTGAACGAACTCCGGCGTCTAATTGCATCTCGAATCATGTCCTCATCAATGTAGTATACTGCCTCAAGCTGCTTTACCAGTGGTCGGACATGCTCTAAGCGAAGGTCTGCAACGAGATCTGCGTCAATGGTTGCCCGAAGTATTCCATAAACTGAACTGGCAACTGATCCCCCAATATGATAAGGGACTCCAAGTTGCTCCAACGCTTCTACGATTGGGGTTATAGCAGCCAATATCTGCGATGTATTCATTGTTTATTCATTGTCGCCTTCTCGCCAGGTCAGCTTGCAGTCTATCGGCTAATGCCTGACCATAGTGACGACCGACGAAGATAAGAGCAACCTCTTCTTCGCTGGCACCGGGATGATCTTTGCGAATACCTTGCTTGTTAGCTTCTATGAGAAACTGACTCCATGCCTGCATGAGAGCAAAGCGTTTGGAGATAGTTGCCTTGCGAATCAATTCGATCTGTACTCGCTCCATCTCGGGGCTGGTATCCTCTGATTGTGTTCGCATGGGTGTTGACCTCTCTTTGCTGGTTCTATAGAGAGTGTATCAAGAGGTAGGAGGCATGTCAATCTGTATCTTTACAATGTCCACACCTTGGCGTTGCTATATACCACCTCGGTTGGATTGCTATTAGCAAAGGCTGCAACGCCAATTTCACTTTGGCTATAAGTGCTGTCACTTACGCTATCCATATGCTGATTATTGACATATAGGTCAATGTTACTGCCGTTCGCCACGATTGCAATCAGGTTAGATTGATTCAAACCGGTGTTGATTGCTGGGTTAGTTTCGCTCTTCAATGTGCTTGTTTGAGTGTTATTGTTGTAGATATCAAGGGCATACGATCCGTCAATACTGAAACGAAAGAGATATTCAGCTCCCTTTGATTCATTTGCACGGAACACGATTCCACCACTGTTACCCTGAATAATCATCATTTGTACTTCGTAGGCAAAATTACTAAAGTTTATAATTGAAGCAAAACAGCTGTGATCTATCGGCGGTTGTAACGCATTAACGTGATAGATTCCTCCTGAGAAATTACATCCCCCAATGCTATCATTTTCCTCATCCCAAAAGTAGCCGTTGCTATTATCACTTAACGGGTCGTTTAGCGCTAGCGTCCCACTATTGGGAGGATATGGGTTCGCTATCCCGGCGTTGAGAAAGCTGATTTTCTGCAAGAAGTTGTCATATTTGAAATAGAAGATGCCAAAACTTCCGATTAGTACAAGTACTACCAATCCAATAATCAGAACTGCTCTGCCCCCAGGTAGATGGCGAAAGTGTTTGGTGATATTCTCGAATCTACCTGTGCCAGGTGAGGAAGGAGGAGCAGTTACATTAAGGGAAGCAATTACTTGAGGTCTATTGATATCTGACCTGAAAGTTTCTTCTTCATTCTTACTGGATTTGGATGGCAGGACAGTTTCTTCTGCAGGCGCTATGGCAATGGTCAGGATCAACGCACCTGCCTGACCGCTGGCAGATGGTTCGCCCTGGCCATCAAAACGGATGATTTGTCCATGTGGAATACCTGATGGTATAGGCACATTTATGCGTCGACCGCGTGGGAGGTTCAGTGTTCGGGTTGTACCTGTCTGCGCCTCTGTCTGGCTGATAGTGAGTGTTGCGCGTACATCTTCAGCATTTGATGCTGGTGTCTGCGGTACCTCTATAGTGGAAGGCGGGTTAATAGCCGTGAAGGCTTGCTGAAAAGCGTTTGCAAATGCCGAGATAGAGAGGAAACGCTCTTCAGGTTTTTTTGACAGGGCACGCAGGATAGCGGCATCAAGATCTTTGGGGATTTGCGGGTTGAGCGTGCTGGGCGGCTTTGGTTGGGCGTTAAAGTGCATGTACATGACTTGTTCCTGGCGTCCCTGGAAAGGTGGACTGCCAGTAAGCAGTTGGTAGGCCATAATTGCAAGTGCATACTGGTCGGTTGCCGCAACAGGCTGACCACTCCATTGTTCAGGGGCCATATAGGTTGGCGTACCACGCGAGGTCTGGCTGATGCTGGCGCTCGCGCTGGTGAATTTTGCGACACCGAAGTCAGCGAGCAGTAGATCAGGAAGTTTTGGGTCTTCTTCATTGCTGCGAACGAGGAAGTTGGAGGGTTTAACATCCTGGTGGATGACCTTGTGAAGGTGCGCATATGAGAGTGCGGCAGCGGCCTGGCGTATAAAGTGGGCAACGTCTTGTGGCGAGAGAATCTGCGTGCCACTACGTTGCTGTAACCATGATGAAAGAGAACCATCCGAGCGATATGGCATGACCATATAAGTGAGGGTAGTGCCTTTCATGTTCTCCTCGCCGTAGTCGAAAAGGGGCAAGATGTGAGGATGGTCGAGCGTAGCAATAGCCCGAACTTCGCGTTGGAAAAGACGTGCACTTTCTTTGGCTGCTTCACTGCTGGGGTAGGGTGTGGCTTCGGCATGAATTACTTTGATGGCCACCTGACGACGGATGTGGGTATCTTCGCTAACGTAGACTTCTCCCATACCTCCGCTTCCGAGGAGGTGCAAGAGTCGATAGCGGCCTAGTTGTAGTCCTTCCAGCAACATCTTTTTCACCTTATGTAAAGGAAGTAGAGGTTTTGTGAACTTGTGATTGTAAGTTGAAAATAGTATAGCACATCATTATGGGAGATGAACAGATCTTTTTCCATCCTCTTTCACTCGACGCCTGCAGTGGTGGGAGAAAAAAGTATGATGTAGGGACACCCAGGGTCGGAGACCCACACCCCGGCAGAGGGTTAGCGTCCTTTGCACTCTCAGAGAAAGGGGTTAGGTGTGAATAATTGCTTGTTTGATAGTATATTGTGCTGTGTCCCAGTCTAACACATCAGCTAATTCTGTTTGTAGGGGCTTGAGGTCTTGCTGGATAACTGACTCATCTGGCATCTCGGTATCTTTCCAGATAAGCGAGATGATAATATTTTTTGGTTCCGTGTCCTCTTCAAAGACGTAGCGCTGCATTGTGCCTGGGAAGAGGTAGCGCTGACCTTCCAGGATAGCGTTGAGTTTCTCGATTAAGCGTTGCTGTCGGCCTGCACGCACACTTACACGAATGTCCATGCCCCGCACTTTGGCTCCAGCACGATAGATTCGCCAGGGAGGAGGTTTGGTGCGAGTTCGACCGGTAGGCTTTGCCTTGAACTCTTGAACAGCTTTCTTCGGTATCATATAGATACCGCCCACCATTTCTGCGACAAGACGTTTCTCTCTGATGTACTCGTATACCGTGTAATAAGAAACGCCGAGAGCCTCAGCGGCCTCACTTGTTGTAATGAAGTCACGTGTATTTGGAGTATTGCTATCTTCCGTCATGGACATAGTGTAAAGTATAGGTTTTTTTATGTAAACCTCACAATTTTATTTATTATTATTGAAAATGGCATATTAAAACTGGTATAATCTTGAAATCAGCATACTTGTGACAGACCAATAGAGTGCGATAGTAAATCCTCTCGAGAAGAGGAGCTATTTGGAAACACTCCAAGCCCTGAGCAAGAAGCTCCGCGACCAGTAAATTCAGCTTCTATGCATTTACTTTACTTTCGAAACCGATATAAATACATGAGGTAACTCTTCAGGTCTCTTTTCTCTTGCGCCGCCTCCGGCGGCGGGGTGGGGGAGGAAGGGGGGGCACCCCGCACCCCGCCAAGGGGCCTTGCAGGCCCCTTGAAACCCCTGCTGAATAGTTACTACATGAAAAGGAATACAGATAATGACTTCAGATACTCCTCAGAATAAGGAACAAAAACAATCTCTAGATAGCTCTGGTCCTACCTTGCCGGGAGACGAGGATGAGATGGTTCAACTGCTGTGGGCACAACACAGCCAATTGAGCGAACTGATGAGTGGCGTCCTACCTCCCTTGCTCGACCCCTCTAAGGGCAGTCGTGTGCTGGATATAGGTTGGGGTACCGGTGGGTTAGTACGCGAGATGGCAAGCAAATATCCATCTGTGCATATTACTGGAATTGAAGCGAATGCATCAGTTGTTGAAAAGGCGCAAATCCTGATAAGAGGATTGAGCAATGCGACCATCCTTGTGCAAGATATGCATCATCTTGATGACAAGGTCTTTCCCTCTGCTTCGTTTGATTTGATTCATATGCTCTTTCTCGCGAAAGATGTTCCAATACAGAAGTTTCCTCCACTACTCCAGTCGCTAGTACGCATCTGCCGACCTGAGGGATTGCTTGTTTGGACAGAGGCGGAATTTCCCATCACCACAAGTCTGGCATGCCAGCGCCTATGCACGATGGTGCAAAGCGGGTTGCAGGCATCGGGGCGCGCATTCTCACCTGGCAATTCACTAGGTGTGACCGGGCGTATGAGTCACTGGCTGGGTGATGCTGGGTGCCGAATCACCCAAAACAGGATACATGCTATTGATATCTCGGCAGGGTCGAAGGGACATGAGGCATTTGTGCGGCAGGTGGAGATTTCCAGCGGGCAGATACGAACGTTTCTGTTAAAAATGGGGTTAACGACAGTGGCAGAGTTGGAGGATGTTTTTCTGGAGATGCAACGTGAGATACGGGAGGAGAAGTTCTGTGGCATGTTATATTTGAGGACGCTGGTGGGGGTAAGGTTATAAAAAAGATCGAGGGCGCAATATTACTTTTCTCACGAGTTGCATCGCCAGGGGGTGATAGACATATTCGTAATTGCCGAGGAAACGCGTAATCCTACCACCCCATCCACTTTTAAAGCGGTAGACCCCCGCCATAGCCTCGTACTGGTCATCGGTTTCAGGGATACCCCAGAAGTCATAGGTTGTTGCGCCCTGGCGTTTTGCCCACCGCATTGCCTCCCACTGCAAGAGATAGTTGGGCATAAGTTGGCGTTGTTCATTGCTCGATGCGCCATAGAGATAAATAGCCTGTTTCGCCATCAGTCCAACAAAGATGCCTGCTAAAAGCTGTCCATTGTAGTCAGCCAGAAATAATTGTGCCTGGTTAGGAGGTGAGAAGATCTGCCACGCCCGCAGATAATATTCAAGGGTATGGATAGCAAAGCTGTCACGTATGCTGGTGGTTTGTAATAAATGATACCAGCTCCGCACATCCTCAACTGTCTGAGCCAGTTGCACTTGCACACCTTTGCGTCCAGCGAGGCGGATGTTATAGCGCCACTTCTCTTTCATGTGCGCAAGCAAGGTATCTTCATCCGGCAAGAGATCGAGCACAATCGTACGTAATGGCTGAATAGCTTGAACAGGTTGAAAGTGGATTGCGCCCATACACTGGGCTATCTCGTGACCCACTTGCATACCGACTTCGTAAGGTAACTCTACCTGGAGAGCAAACGCACCCTGTCTACGTAGACAGAGATGCAGCTGGGAGAAAAATACCGGGACGATGCTTGCCGAAGCAGGGTTAGACCAATCAAGTACCGGCCCTTTTGGAATGTAGGCAAGGTGTCCAAATGGTAGGGGAATATGAGCGATTGTACGACGGAGAATTTGAGCGACTGCCACGATTTCCTGTCGTACTGTATCCCAGAGGGCAAGCCGAAGTGGATGCCAACCTACACTTGCTTTCAGTTCTCCCCAGCCCCAACTTTGCAGGAAGTGTCCTGAAGGGCTATCTGAGACAAACGCATCCCATAGATGCTGTTGCTCAATAGGGACTGAACGAAGTTGAAAGCGGTGCGACACGAGAGTAACTCCTAATGACCAGAGTGACCGCAATGGTCTTCCCTACCATACTTCACGATGATGTGACGTACCAGTACAAAGGGATATTGCATGTATGATACAATACCTACTGAATATAACGTAGGAGCTAATCTCCTCAATGACTAATAGGAGGCGATGCGTGAAAATTGTGATCCTTGGATGTGGTCGTGTTGGCTCAACACTGGCAACCATGTTGGATCGTGAAGGGCATACAGTATCTATTATCGACTATAGTAGTGAGTCGTTCCAGCGCTTGAGTCCTGATTTTGGCGGCGAGACCATCGTGGGCAATGGCGTTGACGAGGATGTACTGATACGTGCTGGTATTAAAGATGCCGATGCATTTGCAGCGGTCACCAATGGAGACAACCGGAACATCATGGCAAGCCAAATCGCAAAAGAAATCTTCAGAGTAAAAAAGGTCATGTGCCGTATCTATGACCCTATCCGAGAGGAAACGTACCACGAACTTGGACTGGAGACGATAAGCCCGACAAAAGTAGGAGCTAAAATGTTCTTTGATGCCTTAGTGGGGCAGAAGTAAAATGTGCAGGCTATAAAATAAACTCTTGGTGCGACTTCCAGGATAGCTTTCAGGTAGATGTCGTAGGCAGCAGGAGAAATAGAGGTAACCGTATGTATATTATTATCGGAGGTGGTGGCGAAATTGGTTACTACCTTACAAAGAGTTTGTTAAGTCAAGGACATGAAGTCCTCTTGCTCGAGAAAGGTTCTACACGCTACCAGGCTCTAAATGAAGAATTGGGACCAGCGGTCGTACGTGGTGATGCGTGTGAGGCCAGAACCATGGATGAAGTAGGAGCAAGTCGCGCTGATGTCGTAATCGCAGTCACAGGCGATGACGAGGACAACCTGGTGATTTGCCAGATGGCGAAAAAGCGTTTTAAAGTTGGCCGCACAATCGCTCGCTTGAACAACCCTAAGCACGCCGAAATCTTTCAGAAGCTGGGAATTGATCTAATCGTTAGCCCTACGAGAGCCATCCTTTCTTTGATCGAGTCTGAACTGCCCAGTACACGTTTCGTCCCACTGATGACGCTAAAAAACGCCGGGTTGGAGATCATCGAGATGCGCATCCCTGCAGAATCGCCAATTGTAGGCAGAATGCTACGTGATATCAATTTACCGCGTACCAGCAACCTGGCATTGATCATCCGAGATACGCAGTTTATTATTCCTAATGCTGATACACAGATTAATGCACATGATGATGTGTTTGCGCTGGTCAACCGTGAAGGTGAAGAAGAGTTGCGCAAGGTATTCGGTACGATGGATTAGCATGGGAGGGGTAAGCCCAATTCAATTCAAATAGGCCAATAAGCTGGCGGAGGCTTGCTTTCGTCAGTTTGATGAACTGCTATTACTTGTCATCCCCGGCCTCTGATGGGCGCCTTGAGGCACTTTTTGTCTGTTCTTGCTGTGGAGCAGGACGCAAGAGGTCAATATGTTCCCTCTTGTCAGGAGGCGAGAAACCTACCTCCTGGCGGTGTGATGGATCACCGGGGGAGGACGAAGTGTCTTGTGAATGCTCGCCAATCGTTTTATCCTCGACCAAAGTAGTATCATCAACGCTCCCTTTATGCATCTTGAGATGGCTTTGATGCTGACGACGTCGAATCCATGAAGAACGTTTATTGGCAAGGATTTCATCCGGACTTTCCCCGCGAAAGGACCTGTAGAGACTAGCAATCACAACCCAAACAGCGGCAAGAATAGGTGTTGCCAGCAGGGCACCAAAGGCACCAAAAAGTTGCGCACCTATAATCAACGCAAGAATGGAAGCGACGGGATGCAGACCAACAGCATGTCCCACAATACGAGGGCCCAGAATATTGCTTTCAATCACCTGTATGATGATAAAGTACGCAATGATCCCGTAAGTGCGAGGAAATGGATCTGGTAGAAGTAACGAGATTAGAATGGCGGGAATGGAGGCGAGTGCAGGCCCCACCATCGGGATTGTTTCAAAAAGAAAGGCCAGCACACCAATAATCAGCGCAAAGTTGCTCAGACCCAAGAAGTAACTTCCTATGCCAGCCAGGATACCAATAATGGCAGCCAAAGTGAGCTGCCCACGAATATAGTTACCAACAACGCGGTTGAGCGCATCCTCAAACAAGAGTACATGCGGCATTGATTGTTTCGGAGCTATACCGACCAGGGCATTTCGGATACGCTTGCCATCAAGTGCAAGGTAGAAACTCAGTACGGTCACTAACAGGATGTTCACAATGGCATCCGTCACTATCAGCACAATTGATACAAGGTTTGTTGCCAAAGATAAGGCAAAGCTATTTGCTTGATCTTCAATTGTGATGATGGCTTTGTCAATGGAGTATTGTGGAATACCTTGTTTTACCAACCAATCCTGGAATGTCGCATAGGTCGTTGGCAAATTTTGGACGTACCCAGGCAAATGTGTAGAAAAGTAATTCATCTGCTGAATCAGCGAGAAAACGAGCGCATAGCAAAGAGCAACTAATCCTGACAACACGAAAATGTAGACAATTAGAGCGGCTACCACGCGTGGCACATATTTACTAAGGAAGTTTACCAGCGGGGTAACCAAAAACGCCACTGCCATTGCAAGCAGAAGCAGTACAATAGCATGGACGAAAATGCCCATGATTGAAATGCTTGCCCACAATAGTATGCCAATACAAAGAACGCTAATGAGGATATCGCGCAGTCGCTGCCAGTTCACACGTTCCATTCGGATTTGCCTCGGGTTTATCAAGTTATACTGCCTCTCTCGCTATTTTGGCAGGTACCAACCAAAAGCGCAAGCTGAAATGCTCTCTGGTTCTCCATCTCTCAGCGCGAAACCGTGCTAACAAAAAGGTAATTGTGGAAATATTTCACACTTGTGAAAGAGTGGTCCTTAAGATCGGAACCTCACTTAGCTACTTCAATGTGAAACGTTCTTTACAAAGAGAACGTGTTAATCCCCGTTTTTTTAATTGCGGAATCGATGTGTTGCGGTGAAACTTTTTGCAACGTTTCTACGTCATGTTTTTAGAGGGACCTATACCGGCTCAAACACGCCTGGTGTAGCGACTGTGAGTTCTGTTGAGCGGCGATAACGGATGTTGGAGTTAACATCCTCTTTACACTTCGTCTTAGTATAGTAACGACAAACTATTGATTTTTTCTCATTATTTTGATTAACTGGTCAGATGTGCAAGTTCTGAAAATACTTGCACATAGTGTTTACTAATTGACATTCCTCCAACGATGCTCTCGTAGCTCGCCTACGGCCCAGGAGGGAAATATAGGTATTCATAAAGAGGACGTGTCCATGAATGTAACTACATCCGCATTCTCACCAGCACAGATGGTCTTAGCCTGGATACTTCTTGGACTGCTTTTGACCTGGTTGATCACTTTTACCGTGTTAGCTCTGCACGTATTTGTCAGCAACAAAAATAAAGAGTGGAATGAATTGCCAACACCTTCCAGATCTTTCCCAGCTATATCTACACAGTACCCAGAAACACAACTGCAATATGCTGGGACTGCAGCAGGCAATATCCCATTAAAAGGTACAACTACAGAATCATCTTACCCTAGCCGGGACGGGCAAGGCTAAATGTGCCTTTATCATTGATGTAGACAAAATGGCTGTCTTGCACGTTGACGACCATATCAATCTTGCCATCGCCATTCATGTCTTTATAAGAGAGAGTAATAGGTGTAAGATCCTGTCCTTGACCAATGAGTACTGGCCCGCTGAATATCCTGGCTTTCGTAGAGTTCCCCCCGGGTAGCTCAATGATGAGAATGTGGCGATCCAAGTTCATAGCAATAAAATGACTCGGGTTGGTCGGCGAATCATTATGACCAACAACAGCGTCGGTCTGGAATGTACGTGGGCGACCATAATGCAAATCGTCCTGAGTCACTTGCCACCAATTTCCCAGCGCATTAAAGGCAACCCAACCAATAATCATGATGAACATTGCCAGACCAACAAACACAAGCCAATGGAAGGTTAATCCCTGCCTGTTTCCTGCGCGTCGACTATAGTTTTGGGGCAGTACATCGTCAGTGTAAATATCGCGCTGTCGATTGCCCTGTACAGACGGTATACTTGTTTGAGTCGCCGTGCGGCGAGGAGGAATAGTTGCACGATGCTCATGAGTGTAGCCAGCAGCATAGTGTCTCTGTGCATTGATTGACTGCGAGTCAGCTTGCCTGCGCCCCGTCTCCGCTCGTATATCAGGTATACTTTGATAACGGCGTGTGCTAGTAGGCATGCGCGCCGGCCAGACATCATCATACTCTCCCTCGTTCAACATAGCCTCATCTGTTATTCTTATTTGTTGCGCAGGAGCTAATCGATTGCGCTGCATGCGAATCTGGTCCACGGCGTCACCGGCCTCTCTTGAAATATTGCCAAAAACGCTTTAAATGCGCAGTAATAGAAATTGTGTTCTAATTATACCTACTAAAGAACAAAAGTTCAAGCTTTTTGGGGATCAGATTGGAACTTTAGTACTAAATTCGTTCTGCTTCCACAAGTCCGATACACGCACCACAACATTTCCGTCGATACGCTTGATTGCTACTCCGGGATGATTGCGTAGCCACACTCTCAGGGCGTGATATCCGACTCCCTTAGCTTTTGCCCCCTGCGAAATGGTGAAGAGGTGATCACCCGAACCGACGACCCTCCACCTGGGTTGAGACATCTTAGGCCGAACTATGAAGGGGTACCCATGCATGCGGGGTCACACATGGAACTATGTGTTGACTTGCGCTTCATCTGCTGTGAACACTGTGGCAATCCCGTTATGTACCTGCATATTGACGCAAAGGATATCGAACCTCCACAGACAAGCATGATTAGGACAAGCTCTACCATAATCGCCCTGCTCTAGCAACGGTTAAACGGTTGGACGCTTTCACCAATACAAGACGATATCCACTAGAGTTAGTCCAGTGGATAAGTGTTAATCATAGTCTTTCTAGTCTGGCGTGGTGTGGTATCCTGTCAGTAGGTCAAGCCTTGCCTAGTCGAGCAAGCTATGTAGTTCCTTGACCAAATGAGTAACCGATGCTTGCGATAACGAACGGAACCATCATTGACGGCCGAGGCAGTGATCCCATAATAGGAACTTTACTCATTGAAGGAGAGCGCATCAGTGCCTTAGGTCGCCAGAACCAGGTCTCTATTCCGCGCGATGCGACGGTGATAGATGCGATGGGCGGAAGCATATTACCTGGCTTGATTGACTGTCATGTCCATTTCATGTTGGAGTATCCCGACATCATGCGCAATTTGATCACGCAGCCATCGCTGCGCTTATTGCAGGCTATTCCGCGCATGCGGGCAACGCTGGAGGCAGGAATTACGACGGTACGTGACGCTGGAGGAACTCCCGTTGGTTTAAAGATTGCTGTCGAACGTGGCATTGTTGCCGGGCCACGGATGCAGGTTGCAGTTTCAGTGATTTCTCAGACTGGTGGTCACGGCGATGGCTTCTTTCCCTGCTGTGTTGATATAGGCCTCTTCGGTATTCGCTTCTACGATGTACCTAATGGCGTGGTCGATGGAGTTGAAGAGGTACGCAAGGCCACACGCGAAATAATGCGAGCAGGAGCAGATTGGATCAAACTGGCAACGACCGGCGGGGTGCTCTCGACTGCGGACGCTCCTACCTCATCCCAGTTGACAGTAGATGAGATTACCACGGCGGTGTACGAGGCTGCAGCCCAGGAGAAGCGCTGTATGGCGCATGCACAAGGCTCACAAGGCATTAAAAATGCGCTGCTGGCCGGAGTTGCCTCCATCGAACATGGTGTTTACCTGAATGATGAGCTTATCGAATTGATGCTTGAGAAAGAAGTATATCTTGTACCGACGCTTGTTGCACCACTGGCTGTCGTAGAATTCGCAAAGGAGCATCCCGACATTCTGCCACCGATGATGGCATCGAAAGCGATTGGAGTGATTGAAGCTCACAAGCAGAGTTTTCGACAAGCAGTAGAGGCTGGAGTCAAGGTGGCCATGGGAACCGATTCCGGCGTAGGGAAACATGGAGAGAACGGGCGGGAGTTACAGTTAATGGTTGAAAATGGTATGACGCCGATGCAGGCGATTATGGCGAGTACGGCGAATGCTGCACGCCTGTTACACCTGGATGAGTTCGTGGGTACGCTTGAAGTGGGTAAGCTGGCTGACGTGATTGTGGTGGATGGCGATGTTTTGGGAGACATTAGTACGATTGCAGATCCAGCTAATGTGAAGCTGGTGCTTAAAGGTGGACGAGCAGCGAAGAACACACAGGAGGTAAGTGTACCGATGATGGTAGGAGTGGGATAAGAAAGTCTAAGATGTTGCAACACGATTAGCACACGCTGCGTATATTCCAATGGAAAAACTGATAAGAGTGGCGTTGGTCTCAAGCACATCTACATTGTTGCAGTTCGCTTCAATTCGAGAGGACTTAGACCAACACTCATACCCATAAGCATTCAGAAACGCTGCTCTCGCAGCTAGCAAGATGCAGCCGCATCTTGCGTTTCTGAATGCAAGGAAATATAAACTTTTGAGGAGAGTCTTTCAATGTCAGGAAACCGTGGCTGTATATTCAATTCGATACTGTTTCTGGTTATCGTGTTTGTACCTCTATTAGGCCATATCATAGCGACTATTATGGTGTTTGAAGATGATCATTCGTTAGCTGGTACCGTACTATGGTTAGCAGCGATCTGGCTGATTCCTTTCCTGGGTTCATTCCTGTACCTGGTCTTCGGTCAGCGTCGCCGCCGTGTGATGTTCGGCCAGCCAAGTTATGGGCCTTACCAGTACCAGCAGCAGAGGTACTAACAGCATTTCGAAGATAGAGGCAAGAGGGAGTACGCCAAAACCTCTATCTATTTATTGTTTGTTGCAGCAATCAGGTCCGGTAGCAACTTATCCGCAACAGGTGTACCCAGGCCAGTGATCGGGTCCCACCCCTGCATAGCAGGATAACCATGCACATGCAAGTCATGGCTATTGACGCTGTTGTTGCCAACCGTGATATCGTGGAAATCCTGCGTGTAGGCATTGGACATAGCCAGCTTATAGAGCGCCGGGTTGATGAAACCGAGAGGATGTCCCGCCATTTGATTGGCAATTGCCATAAACGCCGCCCAGAGTGGAGCACTTGCGCTCGTACCACCTCCAAGGGTCCATCCACCCCCCGTATAGATGGCCAGACCTGTGTTAGGATCTGCGTTTCCGGCTATGTCGGGAACACCGCGCTGATGTTTGAGCAGATTTTGCACTGAAGCTGGCAATGTCTGTTGATAGGATGGCGTAGTGAAGAAAGAACTAAATCCCCCTCCGCTCATGCTCCAGGCATTTTCCTGAAATGCTGTTCCGTTGCGATGCAGGGTCGTACCACCCACGCTAGTAACCCATGGATCATCAGTGGGAAAGCTGGTAGTAGGTGTTGGTGAGAGTTTTGTCATTTGCAAATCAGCATAATCGGTAGCACCACCGTCGCCTGATGATGCAAAGAAAGTAATTCCATGTTGTGTCGTGGCTTGTTTGAAAAAAGCATCCCATTTTTGTATCTCCTGTCGCCCGTCTGTATTATTCAGCGTTACTTCAGATGCTCCAAAACTCTGTGAAATGATACTGCCAAGATGATTTGTTACAGCATACTGCTCGAGCTGACGAAATTCGGGCAGTCCAACCGTACCCTCAGTTTCATCAACTGGGCTGGTTAATACCACGATAGCCGCATCAGGAGCAATGGCATGAATAATTTGCACATCCAGTTCTGTTTCGCCCGCCCAGCCAAGCATATCCTTAACGGTGGGATTAAAAGGCACCCTCCCCAGAGGAGAGAGAACTTTTATAGTGATCGGAGGCAAACCAAACTGCTTATCGAAAACGTCCATGTCTTGCTGCAATGTCGGACTGCCATAGGAGACGATATCCACAATTGTCTGCCCTTTTCCTGTAAAACCTCGTTCTATGAGGGACTGCACTCCGTAGGCCACTCGCAGGTCATATGGTGTACGACAGACGTCAGGACCTATTTCGGCAGGACATGCAGCGATTGCAGTACTCGTTGGTGATGGTCGTACTGTGGCGGTTGCTTTGTGTGTTGGATCCTGTGCTCCTCCATTAATGCCATTGCTTCCAAAGGGTGCACAGGCAGGGAGTAGCAACAATATCGCTATAAGCGCAAATAATCGTCGAAATGCATACATAGGTGCTTCTTATCTTCCTTTATAGCAGCATCTATAGGTTCTCGTTGGCAAACTCTATATTCTATTCTAACATCCTAGGTAACTATTCAGGTCTCTTTGCTCTTGCGCCGCCTCCGGCGGCGGGGTGGGGGAGGAAGGCGGGGGCACCCCGCACCCCGCCAAGGGGCCTGCAAGGCCCCTTGGGACCCCCTGCTGAATAGTTACCATCCCAGGAGCAAATGACTGTTTTGCTGCTATGCAATGAGCTTTGCTTTAAGATTAAACGACGGAGCATACTCGTATGATACGACAACAATCATCATTTGACTATGATTTTCAGTACTAATACTGATGATTCTCTTGCCCGACAACTATGGATGCAGAACTGCTGGGAAACAGGCTCTCATAATACGATGAGCCTGGCTTCAATCTATGGCTAATGCGCTGTTTTTAACGAAAATGTTGAAACTCTGCGTTGTATTGATAGTAAGGCCACACTGCATGATTCAGTCGAGGTTAAGATCGATATTTCTTGCAGTACCATAGTCCTACAATTGGCCTTGTGAGGGTTGACTGTAATTTTCACAGTGAGTACAGTCTAATTCAAAGCGTGCGCAACGTTTAGCGCCGGGGATTATTTTCCTGACGCAACCCTAACGGATTGAGGATACATGTATGTCGTCTTTGGATGATCGTCAAAGTAGCGTTACTAACAGATTGCAATTACCAGGGCTGGTTAATCAACTTTCCCCGGTGGAACAGTTACCCTTTCCCGAGAGCACTCCTTTGCCTGGTAGAACGACCCGCCTTTTGGAGTATGATAGTTCTCCAGATGTTCCAGAAGCCTTATCGGATCCAGTTATGATAAGCGATCTATCTGAGTACACCACATCTCCAAGAGTGACACATGGTTTACCTGACATCAATACAGGCGCATTATCTTTCCCACCGACAGGAAGAACCACGACGGCGTTACGCCAACCAGTAGTGATTCCTGGTACTGGCAAGAAAAAGCCTCGGGTGATCCATCCGATCCATCCCCCAAAAGGGCGCAAGTGGATAATCAGTATCTCGGCTCTGGTTCTGCTAATGCTGATTTCACTCGGGACGGCATTTGCCGTGTCACCACTTGAAAGTGAAAGTGGTCATAGCACCAATCCAATACAGTTTGTGGTTAACTTAGTCCACAATAGTGCTAACAGCCCAAATTTGATTGCGCAGCAGGCAACAGCAACAGCTATTATACACCAGGACGGGTATGATCCTAATTCGGGAGCAGGAGCAACCACGCAGTCTGGAGCAGGAGTAACCACGCAGTCTGGAGCTGGCGGTCTCAATCGTTTCGCTTTCGGTCAGTGTACCTTCTGGGCTAATATGCGCTACCACGCCTTGACGGGAGTTTGGGTTCCATGGCTCGGAAACGCTTATCAATGGGCCTATGGTGCAAGGATGTCTGGCTGGATTATTTCGAGCAAACCAATTGTACCATCGATTATTGTATTGCAACCCGGGGTACAAGGCGCTAGTTATTTTGGGCACGTTGCCGTGGTAGAGAAGATTAACCCCGATGGCAGTGTGTATACCAGCAATTACAACTGGTACGCCAATGGCGGTTGGGACAGGTTGTCCTATTGGACTTTTAAGCCGGGGCCAGGGGTGGTGTTTGTGTGGCATACGTGATTAAGAACACATATCTCTTGATGATACAAAACTTCCATCTACACCATGGGTATGTGCTCAAGATGCTGTTTGTGTAGTTCTTCGCGTGAGTTGCGGCGTGCGAGCAGACGTTTCATGGCACTGCCTATACGCTGCACTCCTTCTTCTATGTGATCTGTTTCGGGAAAGGCGAAACTGAGCCGGAAGCTCTGCTGGCCACCACCATCGACATGAAAGGGCTCGCCGATGACGAAGGCTACTTGTTCATTGGCGGCTTCGCGTAATAAGCTGCGGGAACGCATATCTCCGGGTAGACGGCACCAGAGATGAAAACCTCCACCCGGGCGACTAACACGTACTTCTTTGGGCCAGTGTGTAGCGATGGCCTGAAGTGTCAAATCGCGCTTCTGACGGTACTTTTGACGTAACATTTTCAGGTGATCATCCAGGAGGTCGCGCCGCAATATTTCTGAGACTGCCCACTGTCCCAAAGCGTTCGTGTTCAGGTCAAACACCTGTTTATGCAGCGCGAGACGTTCTATCAGTGGTTCAGGCGCGGCAAGCCAGGCCACACGTAATCCTGGCGCCAGTATTTTTGAGTAGGTGCTTAGATACAATACCTGCCCGCTGGCATCCAGGGCTTTAAGAGGTGATGGTTGTTTATCCTCAAAGTATATTTCCCCGTATGGATCATCCTCTAAGATGGGTGTTTGATAGCGTTTTGCCAGGAGCAAGAGGCGCCGGCGGCGTTCTTGCGACATAACAGTTCCTGTTGGATTCTGGAAAGTTGGGAGGGTGTAGATGAGGCGTGGACGATGACGTGCAAGAATTGATTCCAGTAGATCAACCCGTATTCCCTCACTGTCCGTAGGGACGCCAATCACGCGGGCGTTCAGCGCCCGAAAGGTCTGGATTGCTCCCAGGTAGGTAGGGACCTCAACAACTACTTCATCACCTGGATTGAGCAAGAAACGACCAATCAGACCGATACCCTGGGTAGAGCCGGAGAGGATCAGGATATGCTGCGCATCAACAGCTACCCCTCGTTTACGCATTGCCGCGGCAATGCCCCTACGTAGACTGTGTAAGCCTTCAACGGGGCAGTATCCCAACGCGCTTTGAGGAGCAGTGAGTAAACCGTCGGCAAAGACGGACCTGAGCATATCGACAGGGAGTAGATTTGGGTCAGGGTTACCAGGCGCTAGGGAGATGATTTCTTTGTGGTCACTCATCGAAGCCAGCTCGCTTATCAAGAGAGCGTCGGGGCCCAAAATCTCGCGCTCGCCAGCAGGCAAACCGAGAAGCCACGAGGCTGATTCGTTCTCAAAGCTATCTCCGATGTACCCAAACTGGTTGCGTTGCACGAGTGTTCCGCGTCCCACGTGACCCTCGATCAGGCCTTCGCTAGTAAGCTCATTATAGGCGTTCATGACCGTTGTACGGTTGACTCCCAGTTCGCTCGCCAGGGCACGTTCTGTAGGCAGGCGTGTACCTTCGGGGAGTTCACCTGAGAGAATTGCTTCGCGCAGCCGCTGACATATTTGCCGATATAATGGCAAACCACTGGAACGATCCAATGTTATCAACGATTGAACTGGTGCGGTAAATAACGGCCTTGGCTGATATTGAGATGAGTGTTGTCGCATATTTGCCTCCTGATTGGTTCACACCAACTAAGTATAAGCAATCCAATTAAGGTATTACAAGCCATATTGGCTGGAAATTACATCAGCCAATTGTATGTGGTCAGAAATGTAGGATATGATGATATTTAGGATTAACCGAAACAGAATTGCGGATATTTCCGATGCTGTCCTACTTCTATAGATTGCTATACAAAATGGAGGAAGGAAGCCCATGGATAACATGGAAGAGCGTATTGCATTGGTACGTAATGACCGTGAGCATGGATCTCGCTGGCTCGTACACGAGACAATCTCGATACTGTATGATATCGCAACGCAGCCAACTTCCTCACCGGAGGAAAGCTTGCGACAAATCCAACATGCCGGGGAGGAACTGTCACAGGCACGTCCTGCAATGGCCGCCTTGGCAGGTGCAGTCAGACGCATCCTCAGCGCTAGGGGTGGTTTGGAAAACATAGCAAGTGAAGCGGCACAACTGCTTAAGGACTACGACACTGCAATAGAACGAATAACAGGGCATGCGCGGCCATTCCTCAATGGAACAATAATGACACATAGCCTTTCAGGAACGGTGTTGGCGGTTCTCACTGCCTGTCTTCCTCAAATCAAGCAAATAATCGTGCTCGAGGGACGTCCCCGTTACGAGGGACGCGAGGTAGCACGTCAGTTGAGCAAAAAAGAGGCTTCGATTACCTTGATCACCGACGCGCAAGCTGATATTTTTCTGGGCCAGTGCCATGCAGTTGTAGTTGGAGCCGATAGCATTCTGGCCAACGGAGATGTGCTGAACAAGGCTGGCACAGCTTTAGTGGCCTGGGCAGCTCGTGGGCATAGAATTCCATTGTATGTTTTATGTGAGACGTTGAAAATCTCCCCACATAGCTGGTCTGGAGACCTTGCTCAATTGGAGGAGAAAGAGGGATCGGAGGTGTTAGACCAGCACATTCCGGGAGTCACAGCTCGCAACTTTTATTTTGACAGAACCCCTTTCAGGCTAGTAACAAGTCTGATTACAGAACAAGGCATAATGGGAAAGAGAGAAATCAAGCAGGTAGCCTCACAATTGGAATAAGGATGGAAGAGATACAAGAAGCCAACTGTTCATCTTGTACCTCAGGTTCAGAACGTGTACAATAATGAAGGAAACTGGTTGCCTACTGCGTCGCGTTAGCGTATCTCCATGTGAGAAGTACCCATGCAGGTACTCACCACCAAATGGGAGGAAGTTAGATGCCTACCTATATTAGCCTGGTCAATCTCACTGATCAGGGGATCAAGGAAGTTAAGAACGCCCCCGAACGCCTGCGCTCCTTCGACCTGGCCGCACAAGAGGTTGGAGGAAAACTTGTTGGTTTCTATCTAGTCCTCGGCCAGTATGATTACGTAATAATTACTGAGGCTCCTGATGACCAGACAGCGGCTCGCCTCATTCTTGGTACGATTGCGCAGGGTAGTGTTCGCACTCAAACTATGAGAGCTTTCCCACGGGAAGAGTTTGAGCAGATTGCTCGAAGCTTACATTAGAGTAAACCAGGCGCGAATAAAACATTCTTCATCTCATCTGTTAAAACCCATCGCTAGGAAAAATTGCTCGCACCAGGCGCTCAGGATCATGGCGAGCAAGCTTATCGTTCTCGAGATTGAGATGATCGATCAGAATATTCGGAACGAGACGTGTGAGCCGTGCGCGATCAACTATCACAGGCTCGCTTTTTTCCTGTGCATAGGTTTCCAGGACTTCTGGCAGGAATGGACCATCGTTGACAATTACGCGATCTACACGCCCTCCTAAATAATGGTGAATCGCATTGACAAAATCCGAAGCTTTGTAGTTATCAGTCTCACCGTGTTTCGTCATCAAATTACAGACATAGACCTTCTCAGCATCGGACTCCCGAACAGCACGGGCAATATCGCAAACGAGCAGGTTCGGCAGGAGACTCGTATAGAGATCGCCTGGACCAATGATAATGGTATCGGCTCGTCGTATAGCACGGACCGCTTGAGGGCAGCCGGGAGCATTCTCGGGCTGTAGTCGCAAACGGACGATAGGAGAAAGTTCACCCGTGTTCTTTTCCCCTCGCGTGTCTATTTCCGTCTCGTCACAGATGTTGCTACCATCTGCCAGATCGGCGCAGATGATAGTCTGCTCCAGCGTTACAGGCAATACCCGTCCAGCTGTATTAAGCAGTTCCTGAGCATCCTCTATAGCGAGCAAGAGATCGCCATTATTAATATCCTGTAGTCCTTTAAGAATAAGATTGCCCAGGCTATGACCCCTGACACCTCTGCTCTGTTGTGAAATTCCATCATTTTCTGTCTGTTCAAAGCGATGCATAAATACTTCGCGCCAGAGTGCGCCGTTCCGTGCTAAGGCTACCAATGACATGCGCAGATCTCCCAGGGGTAACTGGCGCTGAAATTCATCCATCAATCTGCGTGAACTCCCACCACTATCCGACATTGTAACAATAGCACTGATGTTAAACTGATATTTTTTTAGATGTGAGAGTAAGGAAAATGTTCCAGTACCTCCACCTATGGTTACAACGCGGCGTCCTGCGAATCGGTCTCCAGTCTTCTGATATCCGAGCAAGTTGTTTCTCCTGTGGCTGATCTCAGGTTCGTCGTTCACAATACATATCCTTCTTCTACAAAGTACCAATACGCTAAAAACGATTATGGATAAGTTACGATTTCAAGGGATAGTCTACCATGGACCTTTCTTTATGCGCAAGCAAACTTCTTGCTATCTTGTTAACTGCCAGGCTGGCTTTTTAATAACTCTATCATGAACGACATTCAAAAAAGATGTAGATATACCTGACATCCACTCATAATTCCTCTTAGTTCCCACCCACCCGCCCTGAAAAAAGGAACAAGGGGACACCCCTTGAACCCCGGCAAAGGGCTGCCGCCCTCTGCACTCCCGCTTTATGAGGGGATGTCAGAGATATACCCCTTGACAAGTTGCGATATATCGTTATAATTAACAATATAATACGATATATCGTTAATGATGCAGAAAGGAGCATCTTAAATGTTTGGACGACGATTTGCATATCAATATTCAGGATATGGAGATGAGCAGAGGGTACCGCCATGGTTACACCATCGAGGGCACCATGGTCGTTTCCGGGGACATGGACCTTACGGTCCTCCTCAGGGCAGATGGGGAGGTAATTGGACCCCCCCCTGGTCACAGGAGGAATGGAGAGGGCCACATTTCTTCGGTATGCGCAGAGGTCGAGGGCCTTTCGGTCGTGGCGGGCCTTTCGGCCACGGAGGGCCATTTGGAGGTGAGGGAGGTCGTTTTTTTGGACGCGGTGATATGAAATTTGCTCTGCTAGAGCTTTTACAAGAGCGCCCAATGCATGGATACGAAATGATGAAGGCGCTGGAAGAAAAAACCGGTGGATTCTATACTCCCAGCCCTGGTTCAATCTACCCAACGCTGCAAATGCTGGAAGATGGAGGCCTGGTGACCTCTAACGAGGTTGAAGGGAAAAGGGTATACACTATTAATGATGCCGGGCGCGCCTCGCTGGCTGAGCGCCAGCGTAATCAAGAGGGATTCGCCGGACCACCCTGGATGCGTGGGCATCGGCACGGTGGGCATAGTCCGAGACTAGAAATGCAAGCCTTGAGAAGCGAGGTTGCTGAGACAGCTCGTTTGTTTTCTATTGCCGGCAGAATGTCGTTACAAGACCCTGAGAAGCTGGCACGCCTGCGTAGTATCATCGACCGTACTCGCAACGAGTTAAATTCGTTGATCTATGGTGATGGTTCAGCCTAGCCACAATCTTCTCAGACGGAGCATCCTGTAACCGGTTAGGCTATACGAGATATAAACGAAAAGGAGTGTTTTTCTGTTGAGGCAGAAGAACACTGTTTTTCATTGGAAAGTGCATCTTTCGAATACCGAGATGCGGTAAAACCGTTATTACTTTTTATCTTGTGTATCAAAGGTAATTAGGCTATACTGTATGCAACGGGAATCGCTTCGTCACTTTGTGGGCGCGGTGGCGGAGAGGTAAGATATCCCGTTGAATTTTTGACAGAAGTGCATCCTCCTCCCCCTATACCAATTACGCTATTCAGCAAAATTACTCTACCCTTCAACAAAGAGTTATGCTATAATAGATGGGCTTTTATTGAAGGGAGGAGCCGCCAAAATGCATGATGGACCTGATACGGAGCGATTAATCTATCGAGCTCATCTTTTGATGGAGGATGGACGGGATGAACTAGCACTAGCTGCACTTAAAGAAATCCAATCCGATGATCCTGAACAACAACGTGAAATTGTCTATTTGTCTGCATGGTGTCATACTCGAATAGGGAATTGGAAAGAAGCTTTATCTTTGCTATCACCCCTATATACTCCAGACAGTGTAGAAGATAACTGGAGTGATGCGAACCACAATGAGCGCGAACGGCGAGCTTTCTACCTCCTCTGTCTCGGCAACGCCGCTGTCAATCTTTCTCGCTACGAAGAAGCATCTCATCACTATACACAGTGCCTCAAAGTATTGAGCGAACGGCGTGTGAATCTCCCAAAAGTACGCATTAAAGCGCGCTATTCCCTGGGTATGACATGCATCATGAACGGCTTTTATGCTGTAGCAATCCAGCATTATCAAGAGGCGTTACGCTTATGCAAGGACGATCCCGATCACGAGGATCTGCCAGATATGTATTATGGATTGTGTGATGCCCATCGTCTTTTGGGAAACTCTGATCGAGCCTATACCTACGGCACCATGGCACTGTCAATGTACGAAAAAAGGGGAATGCGTTCCAAAGAAGGGCGGATACATAATATACTTGGTCGTGTATGTTTCCAAATGCGCAATTATCACGCAGCGACAGATCATTACATGGAAGCCCTCTCAATAGCCACAATAGACAATGACCAGGCAATGAAGATGGTGAATTTTACAGCCCTGGCTGACTTGCGTTTAGCGGAGAATCGGCTGGATGAGGCCTGGCGCTACTGCCTGCAAGCACAAGAAGTTGCCCTGGGATTGAATGACCACTATCTCTATGGCATGATGTACATCGTCTGTGGGAAAGTGGCACAGGCGAAAGGGGAACAAGCGGGGGGAAAGCAGCGTCAAGAGCTGTTCGAAGAGGCGACAGCAAGGTTTGAAAAAGCAAAAGCCCATCTTTCTCAGACAGAAGCCAGAACCACTCTTGCTGAGGTATACGGTAGATTAGCTCAGATACTCGAAAAGTCGGGGCACCACCAGGAGGCAATTTCCTATTGGAAAACCGCTTATAAATCTCTTTCCAACTTGAAAGGGCAAAGCATGGATTAATGTTTTGCTACCGCGCAAACGGCGGGGAAGCATGGAGCAAACATGCGATCAATGCATGTTTGCCACTCTACCCCGTAGTGCGCTATAAAGGGGGCCATTACATTTTTTTCAAGCCTATCCGCTCCTGCAGTTCATTTGCAACACTGTATGGGTCGCGCTCTCTTGTAGTGATATACTCCAACATCTTTTGCCATTCATCTTCTGATACCTGGTCCCTTAGTGCATTCATAACAGCATGTAACACCAGGGACTCCACTTCACTACGCACCTGCCTCTGCGCCCGGCTCGTGAGCATATCACTTTCCAACAGGTACTGGCGATGTTGCTCTATCGTATCCACCAATTGGGTAATTCCCTGATCTTTAATGGCGGCAGTTTTCAAAACTGGAATACGCCAGTAGGGTTTGGATTTATCATGCAGGCGCCGTTGAGGGTCGAGGCTGAGTAACATTGCTAACTCTGCGACAGTCTGGTCGGCGCCAGGTTTATCGGCTTTACTGACCACGAAAATATAGGCAATTTCAAGTATACCTGCCTTGATCGCCTGCACTTCATCGCCCATCCCAGGGGCACTCACAACCAGCACCGTCTGTGCAGCACGCATCACCTCGACTTCTGCCTGTCCTGTTCCTACAGTCTCGATGATAATAGGATCATAGCCTGCCGCATCCATCGCCCGTACAACATCACGCGTAGAAGCAGAGAGACCGCCAAGGCTACCACGGCTTGCCATGCTACGAATGAAGACACTGGGATCACCGGCCAGCTCCATCATACGTATGCGATCGCCCAAAATAGCACCACCAGTAAAGGGACTGGTTGGGTCAACGGCAACCACGCCGACCTTTCGGTCCCGCCGGCGCAGTTCGCGCACGATATGAGTTACCAATGTGCTCTTTCCAGCACCTGGCGCACCTGTCACGCCAATGATATGAGCATGACCGGCATGCTGATGTAGTTCAGCCAGAAAGCGGCGTGCCTGTGGCGATTCATTCTCTATCAAAGTCACCATGCGAGCAAGTGCACGCCGGTCTCCACTAAGTAGACGTTCAACAATATTCTGCAAAGCGCACCTACACGTCTGCAGTCAGGCGATCAACCCGTATGTTGTTACGTACAAACTCAATAATTTCATCCGTCGAGGTGCCTGGTCCGAAACATCCCTTGATGCCCATTTCCTCGATTGCTGGCACATCTTCGTCTGGTAAAATACCACCGGCAGCTACCAGCACATCATCCACGCCATTTTGTTTCAAGAGCTCCATCACTCTGGGGAAGATCGCCATATGCGCCCCGGAGAGAATGCTCATCAAGATAGCATCCACATCTTCCTGGATAGCTGCCTCGACGATCATTTCGGGTGTCTGACGAATTCCTGTATAGATTACTTCCATGCCAGCGTCTCGCAGGGCACGGGCAATTACCTTTGCCCCGCGATCATGCCCATCCAGACCTGGTTTAGCGACCAGAACACGAATTGGGCGAGTATCAGCCATATCTCATGACTCCTTTGTATAGGGGTGCGACTCATTGCGCCGAAGCATGGACCCGTTCCCGATTGAGTGCGCTATGCATTGCACCTCTACTTTCTAATGTCATAAAGCGCACAGATAGAGCGCTCCTGTTCCTCATACATGTTGGTGATATGCTCATTCCATTCTACAACGGGGCCTAAGCTGCTGCAAGCATGCTCTAATGCTTTTGCTCGCTCGATAATCTGCTGCTGTTGTTCAAATTTGACTATAGGAACGGGCAGACGAGCTAAGACTCGCTGTTCTATTTGTGGCTGTACCAATTTATACCCGGTATGCAATACGTAGATATATTCACCTAGCAGGCGCGAATTGAGCAATACAAGGAAAAAATACAGCTGATCGAGATTCTCACGCCCCTCCTTTAGATGAAGTAAATAGAGGGTTTGCAAAGCTATATGCCCTTGTACATCCAGCGCTGCCTGCAAGCGATCTGTGCTCTTCACAACTAACAACTTAGGAGACAGGTAACGTTCCAGCGGCTTTGTGATGGCTTCACGAGCAATCTGCCAGCTGGTCATGGGAATGCTATAGGGATGGATGTCGATGCCACCTCGTAAGATCGGGTGGTATGCAAGATTTTCAGAGTTACCATCAGCATGACGACCGCATACAGGGCGGGCGCGAGGGTCCGCATCTTCGATGCACCCCTTACCATATACGGTATACAAATATGAGCCAGCATTAAGCGGGGATTGCTGTTGTTCATGGTGTGGGGAGGCACTATTTCGGATCAGTGGACTTTCCCGCCCAAGTTCCTCTCCACGGGAAATGGATATAAACTCACCCAAGGGGGCAAAGCGGCGGTCATTCTCAGGAGTTTCTTCGAGGGATGCTCGCAATTGTTCGAGAGCAGCGCCACGTCTCTGGCTTAAAAGGTAACGAAATTCAGCGCCAGGCTGGCGGCTGAACAACGATTGTTGCACCTGTTGTTGTGAGGTAAAAGGGGAGGCTGATTGCCAGCGTTTCCGTACCCAGGAAATGTAGTGCATACGCTTTGGGGGACATTTCTGTGCAATAATTACGACTGCACCTACATCAGCAGCAAACACGTCCGAGAGGTGCCAGAGATGATGTAGTGTAGCTTCTTCCAGCAAACGGGCGCGTTCTCTGGCAGCATTAGCACGTGCTAGTAGTGGATCGGGAAGGACCAGGCCTATCCAACCACCTGGGCGCACAACCTGAAAGGCCAGGCTCAAAAAAAGCAGGTAGCTATCCGCCTGGCCGCGCTGGCGGGCGAAACGATAGCCGCTGAGATCGTTATTCTTCGCTGCCAGGTAGGGAGGATTGGCGACAATTAGATCGATACAGGGTTCCTCCCAGGGTAGAGATAGGCTATCTGCCTGGTGGATGTGCAGGATACCGGGATTCATTATTGTGCGTAGTTGCATTTCTGCCAGGAAGCAGGAGATGGGATCGGGGTCAAAGCCCCACAGATTGCGCTGGATAAACGCCGAGCACTCTTCCTGAGGCAGACCTATGTGTGCACCGAAGGTGAGTAGGCGTTTGGCGGCTCCTACGAGAAAATTGCCACTACCACAAGCGGGATCGAGAACGCGAAGTTGTGTAAGATCCCTGTCGGGGGTGTAACCACAGGCATCCAATATTTGTTCTACCAGCAACGGGGGAGTTGAGAAATGACCGCGCATTTTGCGTTCTCTCGAAGGCAGGGTGGTTTCATACCAGGCAATTTGACCTTTTAGCTGCTCATCTATCAGGACACCTTCTCCAGATTTTGCCATCCATGATTCCCCGAGCGTGATAATGATTTTTAACAAAATAATATGGATAGCGACCAATGCATCGAGGGCCGATAAATCGGCGCTGGGCGCGATAAATCGGCCCCTACAGACACCTGGATTATTTTGTTCATCTGCATAATCGGGCCTCTACAGATCTTCTTGTTCTTGCAGAATCTCCAGCGCCTCGCGAGCAGCCATGCGACCTGCTTCTTTTATGCTCGAGGCTTTGCCTATGCCAAGTAAAAATTCTTGCTCGAATACGCCGACGGTAAAGACACGATCATTGTGACGCCCGCTCTGCTCTAATACACGATAGCGGGGTAGGGAATTTGAGCGCTGCAAGATGATTTTCTGCAACCGTCCCTTTGGATTGGCATCAAGTGTTTGTTTACTCAATTGTGGCACGACTGGCAGAATTGTGCGTGCAACGAAGTCACGAGCCGCTTCGGGCCCCTGGTCGATGTGGATCGCGCCAATAATAGCTTCTAACACGTCCGTACAAAGTGAATCCTGCGAACGCTCGTTAAAGGTTTTCATATTGGCGATATCGACACGAATGTAGGAGAAGAGATTAATTGCTTGCCCAATCTTGGAGAGGACACGGCGACTGACAACTTCAGACTTGAGAGCCGTCATTTCACCTTCCGAGGCGTCAGGGAAGTTGCGATAAATATGTTCAACGACGTGGGCACCAAGAATGGCATCGCCCAAAAATTCCAGCGTATCGTATGAGTCGCGTATGGCTGTTTCCGGGCAGCAGGAATGATGCGTAACCGCTCGCTGTAAAAACGAGCGCTCGTTAAATGTGACTTGAAGCAATGCTTCTAGTTCTGCTAACTTGTCTCCATTCTCCATACAGGTGTATTATAGCTTAGAATTGCGAAAGGCGTCGAGGGTGGAGTTCATGGCATATACTCACAAACTGATCGAAAGAGCATCCTAGGGAGAAAAATAGGGATTCATACTAATAGGCATCTTAGACCATACAAGATATACTAGGTTCGCATTCTTAAGAAGCAAGAAGGCAGCCCGGCACCAACGAGGTTTAGCAGGCTGTGGGCAAGTTAGCATGCCCCTATTTTGAAAGAAAAGTGAGTGAACTTTTATGAGTACACTACATCGCCGCATACAACTACTGACTGCGTCATTACTTAGCCTGGGCATTTTCCTGGTTATGGCAGGAATAGTCTCTGCCCATGCTACCTATCCTGCCCATGCAAAGGTGCTCAGTGCGATCCCGGCTATCGGCTCAACCGTCACACAAGCCCCAACTAAGGTGACAGTGTTTACCGCCGAGAACATCAACCCAGACCCTAAGAAAAGCAATCTCTTTGTCTACAGCCCCAGTGGCGAGTTAATTAGCCAGGGAAACGCAACTGTATCCCTGACTAATCCAAAAGAGATGTCGATTACGATCAAACCCGATGCTGCTCACAGTAGCGGTGTCTATGTGGTGCGATGGATTACCGTATCGGCAGTGGATGGCGACCCCGACCAGGGCGCTTTTGTCTTCACTGTGCGAACAGGCGCAACTGTGACACCTACGCCGGTCGCTACAACAACAGGTCAGGGTACTACGCCCCCAAACACGACGACAACATCTGGCGCTGGAGGCACACCGCTCTGGGTTCCCATTGTTGTGGGCGTGCTCGCCTTGCTGATTGGCCTGGGAGCTGGTTTAGCAGTGGGACGGCGTATTTCTTCCGCTTCCCCCTTGGGTTCTATGCGCAAAACAGTTGCCCAACAGCAGGAACAAGAGGAAGAAGCTACCAAAAGCCCATAGGACATGACTTAGAGCGAAGAGCACACACTGAGGAGAAAGAGGTATACTTATGCGAGTGAGACCTTTTTTCTGGTGCTTGCTGGCTGTATCCTGCATCAGTGTGCTGATCTTCGCTGCAACAATCAGGACACAGGCGCCCGCTATCATGCAAGTGCGCATTGATCAACATCAGCCTGTTTCAACCGGGATCATGACCCTGGAGTTACACCTGACCGATCCCCAGGGCCTACCCATTGAGCAGGCGCAGGTCATTTCTAGCGCCAGGATGACCAATATGGATATGGCGACGAATCAAATTCGTATCAAGCAGTTGGGGATGGGGAACTACGCAACACAACTACAATTGTATATGGCTGGCCCCTGGGAGATCAGTATCGTGGCTCACGCTGATGGTTTTGATGACCTTCAACAGACATTATTCATTCAGGTACAATGAATATCAAGAAGTCTGAACTAGAGATGGTATTACCATAGCAGGAAGTGAGTCATAGACGTGCCAGGTGGTACCCGTTTTCGTGCCAGGCATTTAAGGCGTTGGCGGCTCTCTCTTTTTGAGAAAGTCATACTTGCCAACTGCTTGATGCTGCTTGTTGAGGCACTAGCAGGTCTATGGATCACAAGTCACAATCTAGAGGCCCATCATTATCTGATTGATACCGGTTTTATCGTCTTTGCTACGTTGCTAAGCTTGCTAATCAATGTGTTATTACTGCGTGCGAGCTTTCGCCCTCTCTTCAGCTTACTGCGTACAATCCGGGCAGTCAGCGCGGGAAAGACGGAAACTCGTGCGAATGATACACCTTCTGATTCAGAAATAGGTGAACTGGCGCTTGCTTTCAACAGTATGCTTGATCAACTGGAGGCTGCAAGACGTGCCCAGGCAATGCTGATCTTGCAGGCACAAGAGGAAGAACGTCGCCGCCTGTCACTTGAGTTGCACGATGAGAGTAGTCAAAATCTCACTGCGCTTCTCATCCATGTAGAGATTCTAAATCAGTCTCTCCAGAACTTGCCGGAAACGGCTATTCCAAAGGATGTACGCGAACAACTACGTAGGGGGATCGATCAACTGACACGACTGACTCAACAGACGCTAGAAAACATTCGCACCCTTGCTCTACAACTGCGCCCGAGTGTCCTGGACGACCTTGGTTTGCATGCAGCACTGCGTTGGTTAGCGGAAGACAGTCGCCAACGTTTACAATTGCCAGTAGAGGTATACCTGGAAAGTGTAGAGGACATCTGGAGTGAGTACCATCAGGCTGCGCTTTACGAAACGACGCTTTTCCGTATAGCACAGGAGTGTCTCACTAATGTTGCACGTCACGCCCACGCGCAACGGGCTAGCATTTCACTTAGGCGGGATTCGCAGTACATCCTCATGCAAGTTCGCGACGACGGCTGTGGCTATGATCCAGACCAGCATGGCTCAGGACTGGGGATATTAGGAATGCGTGAACGAGCGGGCTTACTTGGGGGGAAAGTGACCATTGCATCTCGACCAGGGCAAGGAACAACCGTAGAAGTCAGCTTGCCTCTCCCTCTAGCACATACTAAGGATGCTGCAAATGCCTGATGAAAGCTCTTCGAATGCTCCTATCCATGTCTTGCTTGCCGATGACCATGACATACTGCGGCAAGGTCTCAAGATACTGCTCAGCTTACAGGAAGAGATAGAGATCGTAGGCGAAGCACGCACCGGTCGAGAAGCAGTAGAAATGGTACGAAACCTGGAACCAGACGTTGTTGTGATGGATATTAGCATGCCCGACATGGATGGGTTGGAGGCCTGCGAGCATATTCGACGCCAGTATCCAGCAACGCAAGTGCTTATCCTGACCATGCACGAAAGTGAGGAATATTTTCTGCAGGCGCTCCGGATGGGAGCAGCAGGATACCTGGTAAAGAAAGCCGCGCCTACGGAGCTGCACATGGCGATTCAGGCAGTTGCCCATGGTGGCGCATTTCTTTATCCCGGCCTGGCAAAGGCGCTCATACGCGCATATGTATCTGACTCGTCAACTACGGCCCCAGCATCTCTGCAGCAGGATAAGGCCAGAGCTTCAAGCCTTGCACAAGAACTGCGTGTCCTGACTCCTCGCGAAATAGAGGTGCTGAGATTGGTTGCCGAAGGACGCACAAACCAGGAAATCGCAGATCAGTTGGTGCTGAGCATCAAAACGGTGCAAGCACACAGGGCAAACGTAATGGAGAAGCTGGGACTGCAAGATATAACTCATCTGGTACGCTTTGCCGTTCGCTATGGATTGATACCTTTGGAGGAAGAGGTCCCTTGACGCTACAATTGAGATGGAAGACAATACATGTATATTACAAGCAAAGCTGGTTGAGAACTGGATAAAGCAGATGATTTCTATTTTGCATAGATTTACAACTCGACGCTTTTTACTGATAGGCGTACCGCTTGCGGTATGCCTGACACTACTTTTTCCCGCCATAGCGAGCGCGCATGCTATCCTGCTGCGATCCGATCCGGCGAAAGATTCTGTGCTGAGCATAGCCCCTCAGCAGGTGCGCATGTGGTTTAGCGAGGACTTGAATCCTGCTTTTAGTACTGTCGTCGTGGTGAACGGAGAAAACAAGCGAGTCGACAAGCAAGATGCCCATGTCTCGCCCAATGATCCAACAGAGATGGACCTTTCGCTGCAGTCAAACTTGCCGCCAGCAGTATACATCGTCATATGGCGCACCGACTCAGCCGCCGATGGCCATATCCTGAGAGGTTCTTTCATTTTCAGTGTTTCACGACCAGATGGCACCGTCCCTTCTCTCAGCCCAGGCTCGAATCCAGGTCAGAATGTGCTTGGCAGTGGCAATCTGACGGGCCTTTATACCGGCCAGATCGATGGCCCGACGCTCTTCAACCTAGTCATGATAACACTCGTCGAACTGGGAGCAGTGTTCTGGATGGGAGCGCAGCTCTGGATTAACTTTGTACTCACGATTTCGGCAGAATCTCACCGGGAAGAGAGGACCACAAACGAACGAGTGCAACGACGCTTTGAGCGCTATTTTTCGCTGCCCACACTGGTCGTACTCTTCCTGGCTAATATTGGTGTGCTGGTGGGACAGGCACTTAATCTTACAGGTGGCGATTGGGGCTCAGCTTTATCACCCACGCTACTTGCGGGCCTGGCTACCAGCGGGCGATTTGGCACATACTGGCTGGTGCGCGAGTTCGTTATTGTACTGGCAATCATACTAGCGTTGTATATGCTCTGGCGACAGCAGCGGCCGCGGCTGGTCAATACGCTGCTGCCGCTGGCGAATCTGCTCCTCGGTTCTGCCTTATTCATTGCTATCACGATGTCCAGTCACGCGGCTGCAGTCAGCCCTCACATTGTGTCCTACGCCATTGTACTAGATTGGCTGCACCTACTGGCGGCGGCGCTCTGGGTGGGGGGCATGTTCTACATCGCAACTATCTATTTGCCAGTACTCCGGCGGCGTCCTGTGGCAGAGCAGGCGCGTTCCCTGGTTACAGTGCTCCCCTACTATTCTCCTTTCGCTATAGCCGGCGTACTTATTATGGCCGTTACAGGTCCGTTCAACGCTACATTCCACCTGAGTTCGTGGCAGCAATTTCTCACTACTGCTTATGGACGAGCGCTGCTAATCAAGATTTTGCTGGTAGGCGGTTTGCTATTAACCAGCGCTATCCATGTTGGATTGCTACGCCCACGTTTGAAAAAAGAATATAAGAAGTACAGTTATGTTGCTGGACGTTTAAAGGCAGCCCAGGCAGTAGAAGCAGCAGAGCAAAATTATGCAGCTCCGTTAGTCACACATCAACAGGCAACAACAACGACTGCAGAGCCAGGCCATGCCACGAAGTTGATTGCCCAGCAGGTGAAGCTGCGCGAGGGACGAATGACAAATGGGACGCAACTCCTCAGCAGGGTTTTGCGCTGGGAACCATTATTGGGCGTGGGCGTAATAATCTGTGTGGGACTGCTGAATGTATTTGGCGGTACATTATCGCCAATCTCAGCCGCACAGCAACAGCAGCAAACAGGGGGCAAAGCTCAGCACTTTACTACCTCGGTAAGAACAACCGATGGGAAGTTTACAGCTACGCTGACCGTCAATCCCAATCGTTTTGGCACCAACGTGTTTACGGTGAGCGCGGCAGACAATAGTACCCGGGCACCTGCGACAAATATAGGCGTTTCGCTGTACACGACCATGCTGGATATGGATATGGGTACGGACACGCTGAATCTGCTACCGGATGGCAAAGGGCATTTCAGCGCGAGGGGTGATCTAAGCATGGCCGGTGACTGGCAGATACGCATTCAGATACGCACCCCTGATGCTACACTCCACGAGGCAAGTGTGAAATTGCAGACGCCATTTTGATGGTGTTTTGGCGCCTCATTTACCTCCCTACTGAGCAGTTACTGTACTAAACTGCTATAATATCCTCGTATATGGTTTCAGGCACAACATTGTAATGTAATGAGGTATATATATGTTTCGCTCTTGTTCTTCTTATTACAGACCTTCTTTACTTATTGTGAGCTCTTTGTTAATGGGTTTGATCGCATTGCAGCTTGTCGCATGTGGAGGCGATACAACTGGCACACAGCCAGCGGCGAATCCTACTCCCGTGCGTGTAAATGGATTTGGCACGGCAGCCAACCATGTGCATTCGTTGCTGGTACTACCTTCGCATGTCCTTATGCTGGCGACACATTATGGGCTTTTCCGATCAGAAGACGGGGGCACAACATGGCAGGAAGTGGCAGGGGGTAGCAATCAACCAATGGATGGGCTGATGACCTATTCGCTCGCGTACAGCCCACTCAATTCACAGAGGCTCTATGTATTGACACAGCCGGCCATCATTACGCATGCAGGGACAGTCGGACTCTATACGAGTGCAGACGAAGGGCGCACATGGAAACTTTCAGTCGCTGCAGCAAGTCTTACCCCTAAAACGATCTTTGTCTTAGCGCCCGGCAATGATACGCCTGATGAAGTGTACACGTACCTGCCTGACCTGGGAACATTAGGCCTGAAAAGAAGCCTGGATGATGGACAGCATTTCACCAGCACGGGAACACTGCCTTTTGGACTGATCTTTGGAGTTCTCGCCATTCCTGGGGTTCCGGGTCATCTGCTGGTCTATGGAAGCGACGGTATGGCGAGCAGTACGGATGGCGGGATTCACTGGCAGGTAATTAAGAATATCACTGGTAGCATCAATGATATGACGACGGCCGGACCTCACAGCCCAATATACGCTTCGGGTGACGCCGGTATCTATTCTTCACTCGACGGTGGTAAGACGTTTAAGCTGGTGTACACGCAGGCTTCTTTTGCCTCGCTGGCGGTTTCACCGGCACAGCCGCAGGTCATTTATGGCAAGACTGGCACAAGTGTGTATCGCAGCGATGATGGCGGACATAGCTGGAATGCTCTTCCGCATATCAACGGCAACCTGGCGGTGTTAGCGACAGACCCGACGAATGCCTCTAGTGTCTATCTATCACTCTCCTATCCGACAGAGCTTTATCGCCTCAGCCAGCATAGTAAGGGATGGTTGTCGCTCACACCGCAGGCATAACAGCTCGAATGAAGGAATCTCAGGATGAAGATATCTAAGATAAATTGGCGGGTTGTCCCACTGTTGTTTGTCCTGGCGTTGCTCTTGTTCCTTTTTCCTGGCTCTCAGCACGCCTATGCTGATGGAGGAGCACCGAACCTGGCATACATAGCGGGCGCATCAAAAGGCGTTAGCGTCATAGATATAGGTCAACAGAAAGTTACCAGTAGCTTTGCGCTGGGTGGTGACCCCGAAACGATCTATCTTAGCCTGGATGGTCGTTTTCTCTATGTCACGCAGCCAACATTAGGGCGTGTGAGTATGCTGGCAGCCAAAACTGGACAAACCATTTGCCGCGCGAACGTTCCCGGACAGCCTTCACTGCTGGCGTTTGATCCGGGGATCAACGTCCTTTATACGGCAGGTAATGGTGCAGCTAGCGTCACAGCGCTCGACCCTGGCAATTGCGCGATCAAACAGACAATCAAAACTGGCGGTCCCGTTTATGGCCTGGCGGTAGCCGTCGTGGGAGCTGGTGCTTCAGGAGGTGACAGTAATCAACTCTGGGTAGCCGATTCTACCTCGCTGATTGTCTTTGAGCACGGTAGACAAATTGCCAGTATTCCTATACCAGGCGGACCGCAATATGTTAGTATTCCTCCGGGCTTCACGGCGTATGTTACAACCCGTAATGGCAGCGTTTACGCTGTAGACCTGGGTACCCACAAACTTTCACCTCCGCTCTTCAGTAGAGGCTCTTTCGGCCCAATGGATTATAACGCGTATACAAGTGAAGTCTACGTACCCGATATGCAGAATAAGCAGGTCGATGTTCTCAGTCCTGTAAACCCTGGAACGAGAACGCTACCTCATGAGCCTGCTTACACCATTCAACTCGGTGTTGCACCCCAATCGATTGCTATTACCAGTGATGGACAGCTTGGCTTTATCGCGCTCAAAGGTGGTAACGTGGCTATGCTGGACATCCTTGGCAAGCGAATTGTCAATACGGTTCTGGTTGGAGGAAATCCGCGTTTTATCATAACGGGCCTCTACCCACCTTTGATCGGAACGACTCCGCAAGAGGCTTCTGTATGGGGAACGGTGATCAACATTGGGGCATATGTACTGGTGATTGCTCTCTTGATTGTGCCTATTGTGCTATTTGGAAGGTATGCGCGCTCTGGCGCTTCCGCCAGGCAGAAAGACAAGAAATAGCCTTACTCTCGCGTCGTAATCGCCAGGATCTCAGGCGCTTTCTCAAGAATGCGCGGCGCAACCAGTCGTGTCACGACCTGGTGAAAGGCGACGCCGTAGATCAAGGCCAGGGGTACTGTAATGCCCCAAATCCATTCCACACTGTAGTACATGGGTAAACCCAGCGCCAACGCCACCGGTATGAGCAAAATCGCCGTTACCACCAGCATCACAAGCGACATGACTGCGCGTAGGCAGCCTGACTGCGAGGTTTGACCTGTTGCGCGAAAGCCTCTTTGCATCTGGCGCACAAACTGTGGGAAGTAGACCGAGGTGAAATTGCCGCAACCCAGGGTTACGCCCATACCAGCCAACCCAACGACAAGAACAGGCAGGACGAGATTCCAAGCACGAGTCAGAAACGCTCCCAGGGCTATAAGTAAGAGCAACTCCACTATCCCCAGCGTAAACACCGCCAGATTCTTGCCCCAGAGAATGCGCTGTGGAGCAACAGGGAACAAGAATAGCGTGGTGAGACTTTGCCTCTCCAAACCAAGTGTATTGAGCGAAAGAGTCAGCATGAACAAGAGCACGACCAGGGGCGTGATGAGTAAGACGTAGACGCTGCCGCCAAAAAGTGAGCTATTGGGATTCAGAAGCGGACCTACAAGAAAGATAGCCACGTAGATCACCGATTGAAACATCATCGACTTGAGCTGAGGATCACGCCAGAAGTACTTCAAATCTTTGAGAGTGATAGCAGAGACCTGAGGGGGAATAATTCGTCCCCAGAAGCTCGTTGTGACTGGCTGAGCGCCAAAAGCCAAAGTGGCGGCTGGCTGACGACGATTGCGAGCACGGGCAGAGCCACCAGCCTCGGAAGAACTAAGACTACGTTCAAGAATGACCTGCCAGAGATATAGTGCGAGTATGCTAGTAACCACTAACAATGCTAACGAGGCCAGGCTCGCTCCCCAATTCCCCTGTTCAGCTTGCGTAATTGAGCGAGCCGCGAAGCCCGAAGGCAGCCACTGTAGATAAGGCGAAAAACTTGCGCTTTTCAAGTTGTCGTACAAGTGCAGGAATCTTGCCCCACCAAAGACGAACTGCTGTAACAGGTAACAGGATGAAGTGAAGATAGCGATAATGATAATGCTTAGATCACGGAAACGGCGGCCTTGCAAGACGCGCATGAACAGCGCCAGCACTAACTGACTGATGCCAACTACCTGGACGTAGAAGATGAGCATGATTACGAATGCCAGAATAGCCACTGGCGCGGAAACTGACCAACCCGCAACAACAGCAGCTAACACCAGCACCAGTCCCAGCGTCGGGATATCGAGCAGTGTCGAGAATAAAAGGCTCACCATCAGTTCTGCTCGAGTGAGTGGAAACAAGGTTAGCTTCGAGACGTCTAGCCCTTCATTGGCCGAGAACTCTAATAAGGGCAACATAATCCACAGGAAAAGGACTCCTGTCAGCACCAGGTATAAAGCCTCTGAATTGGCAGGAGATGGCAGATAACGATAGGCAAAAAACGTACCCACTGCGGCTGAACCGGCTAACCAGAGGACAAACAACAGCAAGAAAATGGCTCCCACTATGCTTGCCGGATTGCGAGTGAAACCACGGGTGAGCGTTTTCCAGCGCAACCAGAACAGCCAGTGTAGTTTATCAGCGTGAATGACCATGCTTATTGCTCCCCCTCTACTCCAGCCAGCTCAGGTTGTGAGTCTCTTCGCGCGCGCCAATCACATTGAGGAAGATATCCTCCAGGGTCGCATCTTTATTTTCACCGCTCGCTTTTTCGCGTAATTCTTGCAATGTGCCTTCAGCCACAAGAATACCCTGATTGATGATGCCCACACGTGTACAGAGACGTTCAACCACTTCCATAATATGGGAGGAGAAGAAGATGGTGGTGCCATGCTGTGTCAGGTCGCGCAAGATGTCGCGTATAGTGCGGGAGCTGACGGGATCAATACCCTCGAATGGCTCGTCCAGGAAGAGCACCTGCGGACGATGGATAAGTGCTGCGGCCAATGCAATCTTCTTTCGCATGCCTAGTGAGTAATCTACAATCAGCTTATCAGCGTCTTCAGTGAGTGTCAGTATATGAAGAAGCTCTTCTGCTCGGTGCCGGACATCGGCTTCTGGGACGCCATACATATGCCCGGCAAACGTGAGAAATTCCTTGCCGGTTAAACGTTCATAAAGGTTCAGGTATTCAGGCAGCACGCCCATCAGAGCACGAGCATGCAGCGGGTCCTGCCATACATTGACGCCGCCAACGAATGCCGTTCCTGCCGTAGGACGCAATAGGCCAGTCAGCATTTTGATTGTTGTCGATTTTCCCGCTCCATTTGGTCCCAGGAAGCCATAAAACTCGCCACGCTGCACTGCCAGGTTCAGATGGTTTACTGCGGTTTTCTGTCCAAATACACGCAGTAAATCTCGTGCTACAATGGCAGGCGGTACACTGCTATATGTCGACGGTATGGGTTGCGACAATACCTGGCTTGATATAGGAAATGCATTCTGTTCAGAAGACATTAAACTTATCCCTTCATGATCTTGCACCTCTTTCTGAATAGTTACTACCATTGAAAACATGATTGTCAAGGCAGTTAAACTGCCATCCACTCATAATTCCTTTGGCGGGCCGCAGGCCCGCTATGCGAGGGGGAAGAGGTCGGGGCCACCCCGAACCCCGGCAAGGGACTCCGTCCCCTGCACCCCTGGTTTATGCGTGGATGGCAGAGTTAAACGTAATTGCGGGTTTTATATCCAATGAGGTCGATTTAATTCATCCATTCGCTGGGAGCGTTGCTGCGCACACGTACACTGCCATCCCGTTCTTTCAGAACATGGGCATCTTGTGCTATTCGCTCTCGCACCTGAGATAAAGAGGTACGATGCCAGTAGGCCGCGGGAAATAAACCTATTCCAATGGAAATGGCTGCTCCTATTTCCGCGCGATTGAAGGGTAATCCTGGTGGCAGATGGTAAGGAATGTGGGTGAGTATGCCGAGGCGAAGCAACAACGTAAACATAAAAAATCCAAGCTCAAGCAGACCAGTAGCTATATAAGACAGAGTTTCGATAATGCGCCTTTTGCGAAATATCACAGCAAAAACTGCATTCATGATACAGAGGAAGCCAGTGATAATAAGTGTTAGAGAAATCAAGAAGTTAGTCAAGGAGTGCCTCCTACGTTTCTAAGTATACGTGAGTTTCAGATTTGAGAAGGCAACCTCGGTTCCCTTCAGGTTTACCAGCATTCCAATGCCGCCACTGGCAAACGAGCTATCTTGAACAGTCCATACTTGCTTTCCATTTACTAACAACGTAAAGTTCTTGCCATTCGCGATGATTTTGAAGGTATTGATACTTTTAGGCCCCTGACCCTGGTGAAATTCTTTGCCAAACGCATGAAAGGCGAGTTTCTTCCAGAAGCTGGCACTGCTCCCCTGACTATCATCGTACTTCCAGAGCTGATACTCTCCGCCCGCATTATTTTGGACTTCAAAGGAATAGAACGTCGTAATTGCTTTGCCATTCTTGTTCTGTATACTGGCGCGCATAATCATGCCAAACGCATTATTGACTGAGGTGTCATCTCCTTTTATCTCTTCCATGGTCAATGTATAGGCAAATGCACTTTTCAATGTGAGATCAGGCAATATAGCGGGTGCTCCCCGGTTATCATCGTTATCAGTGATGTGGTACGCTCCATCTTTAAAGACGTAGGTAATCGGACCGCTGGCGCTAATAGGCCAATTATAGATATTCCGAGTTAAAGGATCTGAGAGAATAATATTTGCGTTAGCTGTGGCAATAGCTTGCGCTGTCATAGTGACTCCCACATCAGGAGTTCTGACAATAATCGTACCTTTGCGAGTCTTGTTTGTCGAACTAGAGTGCGAATACGCAAACCAGAAAGTTCCAGCGCTCAGTACCAGCAAGGCTGCCAGAGCCAAACCGATAACTTTGAAGTGCTCTTGCAGGCGCTCCTTCTTGCTTGTTCCAGCAGGTGGTTCTTTATCCTCCTGCTGGGTTGCAGGAAGGACGGGCAGCAAACCTGTGACGTAGCGACCTGGTTGACCAGCAATGGGCACATTGACGATTTTTGCCGGGCCTGTCAATTTAATGATTGTACCTGTGTTTTCTTGTTCAGCGTCTGCTAGTGCCAACTTATCTGCCGGATGCGTGGTCTGCGACAGAGAAACAGGAGTATCTTGTAGAGGTATTGTTGGATTTGAATGAGCCTCTGGCAGCGGGTTTGATGTTTTTTCGCCGTCCGTTTTTCGTTCTGCAAGCATTCCAGGTTTGTTGAAGCTGATAAATGCATCAGTCGATGGAGCCGATGTCGAGGCTTTGGTATGCATAGCCTGTGAGGATTGATTCGATACCTGCTTCGTATTAGCCGTAAATGCGTCAGTCAATGGAGCCGGCGTTGAGGCTTTGGTATGCATAGCCTGTGAGGATTGATTCGAGGCCTGCTCACTATTGAACGTTGTCAGAATACCTGTGCTCGGCTTCGGGTCAGATAAACTACGAGGAGGAAAGAGGTCTGCACTGGTTCTATTGCTGTGTGATAATTTATCTTCTTGCGTACGAACTGGCCGAGTTTGCGCGGTAGCCAGGGCAAGACGGAGGGCATTAGCAAGATCCTGAGCATGGGGGTACCGAGCAGCGCGGCGTTTCGCCAGAGCTCTCAACATAGCTCGTTCGGCGGCAACTGGCAAATCTATACGTTTCGCGGTAGGCGAGAGCGGGGGAGATTGGAGATGCTGTTTTGCGACCTCCATAAGTGAAGCCCCCTGGAAAGGAGCAGTTCCCGTGACCATGTGATAAAGGACCGCTCCCAGCGAATACAGGTCTGCCGTTTCGTCGACTTCTTTACCGATTACCTGTTCCGGAGATTGATAATCTAACATCCCTACTCTAAACTGGCGTACCTGCGTGACTTGCTCCTCCGCCATCACCTTTGACAATGCAAAATCAGTGAGAAACAGCTTATCATCAGCCGTGACCAGGATGTTGGCAGGTTTGACATCTCGATGGAGAACTCCATGCTCATGCGCAAAATCTAAAGCGGTAGCTAGCTGGTCGAGGTAGTTTACAATCCTTGGAAAAGGAAGCTTCCCCTGTTGTTTGAGCACCTTCTCCAGGGATTGTCCATTCACAAATGGCGTGACAAGGTACGTGAAGCCATCGCGCTCACCATACTCATAGATTGAGAGAATGTTGGGGTGTTCCAATGAGGCGACAGCCTCCATCTCATGACGGAAGCGCACCAGGAAATCCATATATTGGAGAGGTTCTAGCGTGGATGCACTTAAAAATACTTTTACAGCGACCTTGCGGTGTGGCTGGGACTGTTGAGCCAGGAACACGGTTCCCATACTCCCCGAGCCTATTACTCGTTGGAGTGTACAGCTTCCCAGAACTTTTCCTACCAAAGCTTCAGCACTCATTCAGACCTACCTCTCACTGCTGCTTATAGGCTCTTAAAGCCTGACACGAGAAAACCCCTTGTTTGTATGTTAATCAAACGAGGTAGTCCTGACAATGTATTAGCCTTGGGGATGTGACCAAAGTACTTGTTCTCAATTGTTAGTGATTAACATGTTTGAGAAGGCAACCTCGGTCCCTTTGAGATTCACCAGCATTCCAACGGTGCCGGATTTATAAGAGTTATCCTTGGCACTTCCAACGTTTTTCCCATTGACCGTAAAGGTAAACGTTCCACCATTCGCGAAGACTTTGATGGTGTTGATACTACCAGGGCCATGGCCCTGGTGAAATTCATGTCCAAATGGTTGTGACCAGACCTGTGTCCAGGGGTTAACAGATGACCCCTTACTGTTGTCGTACTTGTAGAATCTGTACTGGCCACCATTATAATTGAATACCTCAAAGCTGTAGAACGTGTTAATGGTCTGGTTCCCTTTGGTCTGCTGGCTGTAGCGTAAGATCATGCCAAATGAGTTATCGGTGCTGGTATCATCTCCCTTGATCTCCTGCATCGTCAGGGTATAGCCGATTGGCACATTGGGAAGGGCCTGTTGCAAGACAACGGCAATACCACTATTTCCGAGGTTGGTCATATGGTAAGCTCCATCCTTAAACTGGTAGATCTTAGTACCGCTGTTGGAGACAGGGAAATTGCGTATATTCTGGCTCAAGGGATCCGAGAGGATGATATGCGATTGCGCCGTTGCTGTAGCCTGCGCCGCCGTAGTTGCCTGCATATTGGGCGTCGAGAGTACACCGGGCGAGGTTGCTTTAGGGGCAGGCGATTTCTGCCCACTATGGGTACGCATATACCAAATTCCAGTAGTGCCAGCAATTAAGAGTATCACCAAAGCGACTGCCAGGGCTATTTTCTGGAGTTGCTTGGGCGGAGTGTTTGCCGGAGGTGAGGATTGCGCATCTGGCTGCACAGGCAGCAAACCAGTAACATATCGGCCCGGCTGACCCTCAATGGGCACCTGTACAACTTTCACTGGTCCCGTCAGTTTGATTGTTCCTGGGCCCGGCTGCTCGTAGTTTGGCACGTTCAAAGCGCCCGTAGAAACATTCCGGGAGGGCGACATTTGACTCAAACCCTGGGGTAGGACAGCCGGTTGCGTTCCCGTTGAGGAAGAAGGCATTCCATTACCCAGCATTGTACTGAGTGAAGGAGATATTTCGTTGAATCCTGGTTGAGGCACTACAGGCTGCGCACCTGTAGATGTTGGTAACTCACTGCCAGGGGTAGTAGGATTTGTATTATCTGCTGCTGGCAATACACGCGTGTTATTCCCTACCCTGGGAAACATACCTGTTCGCGAAAGCAAACCGGATGAGCGTGTTGGAGCGGTTGCTGCTTGGTGAGTACCTGTATCTGCACCCATAGCAGTATGCTGCTCGTTGGTCACAGAAGGGAGTGCGCCTGACTGCCAACTAGGGTCAAAAAGTCCACGGGGAGCAAATAAACCTGAAGCAGTCAGACCGCTTGTTGTAAATGCATTGCGTTTAACTGTCTCCTGTTGTAATTGCACATCATGGGTTTGCAAGGCCATGCGGAACGCTGTTGCAAGTTCCTGAGCATACGTATAGCGATCCCCAGGACGCTTCGCCATAGCTTTAAGCATGACCTGCTCAGCCGCGACCGGCAAATCGGAGCGGAACATACGAGGTGAGGAAGGCTGCATATGCAACTGTTGAGCCGCTATTTGCATTGGGGTCTCTCCCTGAAATGGCGTCGTGCCTGTCACCATCTGATAGAGAATAATACCCAGCGAATATTGGTCTGCACGCCCATCTACCTCTCCTCCCATTACCTGTTCCGGGGACATATAATCAGGTGTTCCAACTGGCGCACCCGCGCCGGTCAAACGCACTCGTGCTAGCTGTCCTTCTGAGACCACTTTGACCAACCCGAAATCGGTAAGCAATAATCGTCCTTCTGGAGTCAGTAAAATATTGGCCGGCTTGATATCCCGGTGAATGACTCCTCGTGTGTGTGCAAAATCCAGCGCGGCAGCCAGTTGTTCCAGGTAGTTCACTACTTTGTGTAGCGCCAGGGCTCCTTCGCGTTCCATCACGTCGCGCAGCGTTCCTCCACTGACAAAAGGCATGACCAGGTAGGCTAATCCATCGCGCTCGCCATATTCATAGACTGGCATAATATTCGGATGTTCTAAAGAGGCGGCAGCATCAGTCTCACGCCGGAAACGCTCCAGGAAAGCAGCCAGGTGTTGTGGTTTCAGCGTGGTTGATGGCAACAATACCTTCACGGCTACCTGACGGCGGGGACGAGTTTGTTGAGCCAGGTACACCGCTCCCATGCCTCCCTGCCCTACCAATTTTTGGAGTGTACAGGTGCCTAGTACTGTTCCTACCAATGCTTCAGCCTTCATCAAAATCTCTACCTCTTCTTCTGTAATGTTTCGATCTCGTGCCCGTATATTCCCTTGCGCGTGTGTCTTGCCAACTGGTATAACTTTACGTTTGTACATGTTAGTCAATTTCCTTGCTCCTGGCAATCCATAAGCCTCAAAAGTATGACCAAAGTAATGGTAACTGGTGAAGCCTTTTGTGAATATTTTCTCGCCTATCCGACCTGTACTCTCACCCCGGCAAAAGGGCTACCGCCCTCTGCACTGCCGTGTCATCATTGGCAATAAACGAGGTGTTACTGTTGTTTTGATGTTTTCTAGGAAAAGTGGTTAAACACCCTCGATTACATCGTGGGGATCGGTATCTTCTTCGGCATCGAGGGGGAGTTCTTCACCGCTTACATAGGCTACCATTGAGGGGACGGTGCGGCTTTGTATGATGATGCCGCGCAACAAGGAGGAAGAGGCTTGTGCGAGCAAGGGGCGCAAATGTTGCAGGCGTTCTCGATAGATTTGAAGTTGCTTGGCACGCCTTCTGGCTTGCTTTCTTTGAGCGCTGGTAAAGGTTTCGGCTTCGACCGATCCAAGCTCCCAGATATCCCTCGCGTCGAGTCCCTGTCCTACCGCCGACTGCACCTGCTGTAACAGGTCTATTGTTTGATTGAGTAACATTAATAGATCGCCCTCGGCAAGGTCGATCCGCCGTAACAAGCCACTCAATGACATTCCACGCGACCAGGAAAGAGCGACGCTATGAAAATCAGGGAAGATATCAGGGGAAAAACTGATACTGGCCTCTTGTTCGATGCTGTGGACATGCTGTACAATGCGCCAGAGTTCACGGCGTACTTGTAGCAGACGATTATTCAATATGCTGCGGTTATTTAACCGGCGGTCATTATCATAGGTGAACCAGCTACAGACCTCGGCAAGTTCCGCGGCTGAAAGTTCATCGAGCGCTCCTTGCAGCAGCAATTCGACAATCAAAATGCCCGCAGGGTGAAAGATGCTGCGCAATAAGCGGCCCCGAAGCGTAAGTTCATCATTTTCATCGAAGTAGTTGAGCGCCCGGAGTGCAAAAATTGTGCCATCGAGTTCGGCAGCTCCTGCGCGACTGAGCGGGTATGCGCCAATTTTCTTGCGCCGTTTTTCCATAGCCTGTGCTGCCCCTTCGGAGGCCACACCTTTTTTCTTGCCTGCCTTCTTGCCTTTCTGATAGCGCCGTTCCAGGTTCTCCAGGCGCATCAACTCACGATGCTCCCACAGTACATAACGCTGGTATTCGCGCAGACTGGAGGCACAGATGCGACGAAGATGATTGATATCACCGGGTCGCCAGAGGTTCAGTACCGAGTTATAGCGAATGACAAACGAGCTGGTGACAGGCAACAATTCCCCCGTGATGCGCTGAAATGATTCCTCAAATGGTTCCCAGGGTGAATAAGGAATTACCGCCGCCCCCCGTACATCCATACCTCGACGTCCCGCTCGTCCTGTAAGCTGGCGATACTCGTTGGGTGTGAGCAGGCGCATTTCCTGGCCATCAAATTTACTCAGGCTACCCACGACAACGGCACGCGCTGGCATGTTAATACCCAGCGCCAGTGTATCGGTCGCAAAAACCGCGTGGAGATGGCCCCGTGCAAATAGCGTCTCTACCAATACCTTCAATCCTGGAAGCAATCCGGCATGATGAAATGCCAGTCCGCGAGGGAGTATCTCAGCGAGTATGTGCACCTGTTGCAGATTACGATCTTCTTTAGGCAGGTGTTCAAGCCATACCCTGACTTCTTCTCTGATAAGAGCTTCCTCTTCTGGAGTGGTAAACAGATGCAGAGAAGCGCTCGTGGCGGCCTCTTCAACTACTTTTCGTCCTGGCAGGAAATAGAGGCAAGGCAATAAATCAGCATCGCGCAGGGCTGTGAGTATCTCTCCAGGCTCAGGCGCTCTGTGTTCTATAGGTCGCCTAGATTTAGGGCGCTGGCCTTGATCAGCTTTTGTTGTAGTCGAGGACGAGGTAGAAGCTTCATCGTCTGCTGTTTCTCTCCTGGCTGCTTTAGGCTTTTTCCTTTTTTTCTCCAAGTTATCTTCATCCCGCTGGCCTTCGTCGTCTTCATCTTCATCACCGAAGGTGTAGGTTCGATTACGTCCCATCAGCATAGCCACGCGAGCTTCGCCACCCACATTAGGGAAGCGCTCAACGCGGTTTCCAGCGGCATCCTGTACGAGGTGTAGCTTGTTATCGAGGAAGTAGTAGTGTTCAAGCGGTACTGCACGTTCTTCATGCATTACTAGCGAGATGGGACCATGTACTCTACTGATCCAATCGGCTAGATCCCCGGCGTTGCTCACCGTAGCTGAGAGGCCAACCAATCGGACGTTAGATGGGGAACAGATGATGGCTTCTTCCCACACCGGGCCACGACCTATATCGCTCAAATAGTGCAGTTCGTCGAAGATGATGTAGCCAACATCGACCAGCGACGAGGGGATGACATCTTCGTCACGCGCAAAGCGGTCTCCACCCTCTTCCAATAGCATATTGCGGTAGACTTCGGTGGTCATGATGACGATAGAGGCACTACTATTTTCTACAATATCGCCCGTCACCAGCCCGACGGCATCAAATCCATAAATGGAGCGAAGATCGCGATACTTCTGGTTGGAGAGTGCCTTGAGGGGGGTCGTATAGATGACGCGCTGCCCTCGTTGCCGTGCTCGCCAGATAGCGTACTCTGCCACAAGTGTTTTGCCTGTTCCAGTGGGCGCTACTACCATGACCGAGCGATCTGACGCAAGATGTGCTATAGCTTCCAATTGAAAGGCGTCGAGGGGAAATGGATAACGTGCCATGAATACGGCTATATCCGATTGGGTTTCAGGCATTTGCTTCCAACCAGTCCTTTTAAAGTGCTAAAGAAAGTCTCAAGTGTTCCAATGAAGTGTTGCCTCCAGAGCAGACCAGTCCGACCTTTTTGCCTTGCAACTGGTCACGCATGCGATAAGCTGCTGCTAAAGGGGCAGCTCCGGCACCCTCCGATAGGGTATGTGTGCGTTCGATCATCCATATCATGGCCCGCATAATCTCTTCTTCGCTTACTAGTATAAAGTCATGCAGCAATTCTCGTAGTATCATTTGCGGCAATTCAAAAGCTACACCGGTCGCCAGGCCCTCGGCAAAGGTATGATTGGGAGCATTGACCAAACGCCTCTGCCGCCAGGTCTCGTAGGCCGCGGGAGCCGCCTCGGACTGCACCCCGATGACTTGAATATGCCGATTGACCGCATGGGCTGCAATGCAAACTCCAGCAGCTCCGCTACCACCGCCGATGGGTACGATGATGACTTCAAGGTCGGGCTCGTCTTCCAACATCTCCAACCCCTCCGTAGCTACGCCTGCGATGAGCAGAGGCTCGTTGCCAGAGTGGATATAACGATGGCCATTCTCACGAGCCAGCGTTTCACAATGTAGCTTGGATTCGTCATAGGTAGCGCCATAAAAGATCACTTCAGCCCCCATGCCTTGCATCGCGGCTACCTTCCCCGGGTTGGCCTCCTCAGGGACAACGATGATTGCTTTAACGTCGAATAGGCGAGCAGCATAGGCGACGGACTGGCCGTGATTGCCAGTGGAGGCAGCGATCGCGCCTCGCTTCCGCTCTTCGGGGCTTAGTTGAGAGATAAGGTTAATGCCGCCGCGCACTTTGAAAGCTCCAACTGGCTGATAGTTCTCGTGCTTGATATAGACTTCGGTGCCAAGTAAATCATTCATGGCTGGATAGCTGTAGAGTGGTGTACGTTGCAGGTAAGGGCGAATCTGGCGCTGGGCAAGCAGGACGTCCTGAAATGTTGGTATGTGCATGTTTCTGGCTCCTCGTCGATTAGGCTAGTAAAGGTTGCTTCTTTGTCAAATATGGTGCAAGTAGCGCGCATTTCGCGCGGTAATTTTTTTGCCTTTTCCTCCCCATCGGCGTGCATTGGAGAGGAAGTTACACGCTTCTTTCTCTTAAGTATACATGAGCGTTCAAAGACCCTGATCAAGCAACCACCAATGGTTGTCCTTCCCTTATCATTATTGCATAATGAAAGAAAACATCCAAATAGTAAAGGGGCAAATTCATGTCAACTACACCGGCCAATCCAAACGTAGAGGCGATTCGCCTGAGCATGCAAAAATCTTACAACGAGCTAAACCAGCTCATTGATGGTCCACTGGCAAGGTTGGATCAGAGTAAGCTTTATAAGACACCCGCTGAAAACGAGTGGTCGATCATGCAGAATCTGGCCCATATCGTGGAATTTATGCCGTACTGGGCTGGGGAGATTGAGCAGTTGGTAGCTGCGCCAGGGCGCAATTTTGGTCGAACGCAGCAGGATGAGGGGCGTTTAAAGGCTATTAGTGAGCATGGGTCGGACAGTTTGAATGAGATTAAAGCGGCTTTGCCAGGTAGCTATGCGAGACTGGATGAGGTGTTGGGTAGCTTGAGGGATAGTAATTTAGAGTTAGTGGGACAGCACATCAAGTTTGGTGAGAAGAATTTGGAGTGGTTTATTGAGGATTTTGTGACGGGACATTTGAGCGCGCATATGGAGCAGATTAAAGGGTGTTTAAGGGTGGTGGAAGAGGAGTAAGTACACCTGGAATATGAAATGAGAACGATAGAATTGGTTGATTCGTCATCAGAGATAGCCTATCTCTCTCTTGCCAACACTATCGCCTGCTGAAGATGCGTCCGTGCTGAATCCGGTTGACCGGCATCCCAAGCCTGGACTGCCGCCTCTAAGTTTTCAGACAGTGCTTCAAGAAGTTGTTGTTGCTCGGGTGCAAGCAGCAACCTGGCGCAGTCAACCGCTTCTGAGATCTGATCTCGAGCCAGTGCTATATCGATTAATGGCAGGAGGGCTGTCCAGTGAAAGGGATAGCCTGCTGGGACTGAGTGCCAGGTTGCCAGAGCGGCTTGACCGTGTTCCCATGCCTCAGACAGTTTTTCCTCGCGGCAGGCTACCCATGCAAGGTTTGCTTTGTTCAAGCCAATATAATCGGGCAAATGCATCGTTGAGGCCATTTCTAAGGCCCGTTGGGCAGTACAACGAACATCTTCTACCTGCCCGCGTTTTCTGCCAAGCAGAACCAGATAACTCAGGCATTGTAGTCGCAGTATTGCGCCTCCAGTGCGCTCCCCTATCGTCAACGCTACCTGCAACTCCCTTTCGGCCTCTGTAAGACTGTCTCGGATCAGGTGGAAAGCGCCAATAATAAAGTGCCCCCAACCCATATTGACCAGGTTACCCAATTTCTCGTATGCTGCTAGCCCGGCGTCTGCATCAGCCAGCATTTCTGGGGATATCACGAAACGATTACGCTTTGCTGACATTAATGCCGAGGAATAGAAGAGCTGGGCGCGCTGTGTAGGGTTTCCGCGCTGCAGCACGACCGGTCGGATCTTCTCCAGGAGTTCAGTCATTGTCGCGATAGGGCCATACCCAAGCCTGCCCTCAGCTGCATAACAGCGAGCAATTGAGGTGGCGATACCCTGGCGTCCGATCCAGGTGAGAAGTTCTTCAGCCAGCCGCGTTTTGCCGATGCCGGCCTCTC
>WNFX01000079.1_pt1 | contig 66451 bp, 63 predicted proteins | sample 5400111 | NCBI WGS metagenome assembly WNFX01 (sample SAMN13153363, study PRJNA577476) | soil metagenome | isolation source: 40 cm soil or saprolite under grassland replicate 1 | place: USA:California | collected 2016-06-15
GCGTCGCCGCCGATTTTGAATTGGCCTTTGCTGGTCAGACCGATGACAAACGCGGGCGTGTCGGTCGCCATAACAATAGCTTCGTGCAACGGCACGCCGACTTTTGTTACCATCGTCCGGATCAAATCGATCATACGTGACGCGCTCCCAGCCAGCGCGGAGCGGTCGGCTAACAGACAAACGCCGGCTTCGACGATGCATTTCGTTCCGTAGAGCGAAAACTTTGAACCGTCGGGCAATCCAGCGCCGGCAGTTGCATCGGTGACGAGACAAATACCGGTAAAATTTTTCGCTCGATACAACATTTTCATCAACGTCGGCGAAACATGATGACCGTCGGCGATGAGCTCACAAATTAATTCCGGCTCGCTCATGGCGAACTCGAGCAAGCCGGCAACACGATCGATCCCGCGGCGGCGCGTGCTCGACATGCAATTGAACGTGTGCGTGACGCTGCGCATTCCGTGCTCAAACGCGGTGCGCGCGTCATCCTCCCATGCATCGCTATGACCGCCACTGGCAGAGACGTTGCGTTTGCGCAATTCATCGATCAGCGCGATCGCGCCGGGCAACTCTGGAGCGAGGGTCATTCGTTTAATCACGTCGCTGTGCTCAAGCAAAGGCTTGTACATTCTTCGAGTCGGTTTTCGCATTGAACTCGCGCGCTGCGCGCCCGACTTTGCTTTGGAGACGAACGGTCCCTCAACGTGCACCCCGGCGATTTGTTTAATCAAAGATTTAGCGGCGCGAACTTCGTTGAGCACTTTGACGATAGCTTTGATCGTCGCAGTCGCAGTCGTTAAGAGCAGCGACGTTGTGCCGCCGCTCGCGTGATAATTACAGATTGCACGAAAAGCTTTGGCCGACGCTTGCATCGTGTCGCGTCCCATCGCGCCGTGGACGTGAAGATCGATGAAGCCCGGCGCGAGATAATTGCCTTCGAGATCGACAATTTGCTCGCCCATTGCGGGTGATTGAGCGCGAATCGCCGTGATCATTCCGTTTTCAGCGACCAGGTCCAATCCGTCGCGAATGCCATTCGGGAAGATCAAACGCCCGTTTTTGAAGATCATCGAGGGAACACAATTGCGTTTGCCGCCGGCAAAGTCCATCCTCTCTATCAGCGATGGATTTCGATTACGATGTCATAATCATCGGTGGCGCATTTTCCGGCGCGGCCACGGCGCTCATGATCAAGCGCAAACATCCGGGCGCGCGTGTGCTCATCATCGAGAAGAACGCCGCGTTCGATCGCAAAGTCGGCGAGTCGACCACCGAAGTGAGCAGCTGCTACATGACGCGCATTCTCGGCTTGGCGAATTACCTGGGACACGAGCAGCTCGCGAAACAGGGCCTGCGAATGTGGTTTTGCAATTCATCCGATCAGCGGTTCGACGACTGCGTCGAGATCGGCCCGCGCTACAACGCGCGCGTGCAGACCTTTCAGGTCGATCGCGCTAAACTCGATTCGCACTTGCTGCAATGCGCGGTCAGCGGCGGCTGCGAATTATTGCGACCGGCCAAAGTGACGAAGATCGAGTTGAACGGCGCAAACGGACAGACGGTAGCTGTCGATCTTGGGCAACGCAGCGTTCGCGCGCGTTGGCTGATCGACGCCAGCGGTCGCGCGACCTTGCTTGCGCGAAAGCTCGGACATTATCGGCCGAACAATGAGCATCCGATCAACGCGGTCTGGGCTCGGTTCACCGGCGTGAAAGATTGGGACAGCTACGATTGGCGTGAAAAATTTCGCGATTACATGGACGCGTGCCGGACCGCGCGTTCGTGGGCGACGAATCATTTGATGGGACACGGCTGGTGGTGCTGGATCATTCCCCTCCGCGGCGGCGACGTGAGCGCCGGTGTTGTTTACGACAGTCGAATCTTCCAATTGCCCGACGGCGCGAACATCGCGGAACGATTGCATTCGCACATTCTGGCGAATCCGGTCGGACGCGAAATTTTTCGCGGCGCGCGCGCGATCGAGGGAGACGTGCACGCGTTTTCGGCGCTGCCATATTACAGCGAAAAAGTTTGTGACGATGGCTGGGCGTGCGTCGGTGATGCCGCGGGATTTATCGATCCGCTTTACAGCCCGGGTTTGGATTTCTGTTCCTACACCAGCAACTACGTCGCCGATTTCGTCGCCCGAAATCTCGTGGGCGAAGATGTGACCGCAAGCGTCGCGCACTACAACGAGCAATATCCAATCATGTATCGATCGTGGTTCGAGACGCTCTATAAAGACAAATACTATTACATGGGCGATGCCGAGCTAATGTCGGCCGGTTTTCTGCTCGACGTGGCGTCGTACTATTTCGGTCTGGTCATTCCTGCGTACCGGGATCCGGAGAAAGCATTTCTCGAATTGCCATTTCGCGGGACGCCGGGACGCATCGCAGCAAGCGTGATCAAATTTTACAATCGTCGCCTGGTTGCGCTAGCCAAACGCCGATTGGCAACAGGACATTTTGCCAGGCGCAATGCCGGCTGGCGCGAATTATACGATGGCTTCGTCCCGGATTTTCGCGTTACGAAACTACTCCGCAGAGGATTGTTGCGTTGGTGGAAAGCCGAACTAACGAATCTGCGTCTGATGTTTGCCTCACCGGCAGCCACGCCGGCCAAACGCCGTCCCGCGGTCACGCCAGCGGAAGCGTGACCAGCGCGGAGCGCCACTGGTGGCACGGCCTCGCCGTGCGCGGAGTTTTTTGGCGGCACTTTGTCCATTCGGGCGTGCGCCATCCAAGGCGATCGTGTTGTCGCGCCCCGACTTTAGAACGGGTTCGCCAGTTGCAAATACCACTGCACGAACTTTTCGCCGAAGAACATCCATGTCAGCGCGCCGAAGGCGAGGTACGGGCCAAACGGCAATTTCGCCGACCAGACGCGTCTTCCGATGAGCAAAGTGGTCAGTCCAACGGCTGAGCCCACGACTGAGCCGGCGAAAATGCTGAACAAAACACCGCGCCATCCAAGAAAGGCGCCAATCGCCGCCAGAAATTTTAAATCGCCCCGCCCCATTGCTTCGCGCGGAATTTCCAGCTCGTGCGCGATCCCGGAAATCCGATCAACCGCATCGAGCACGAATTCATCGGCGCCGACACGGACACGATTGTAATGAAACTCCAGAATCTCATTTCCAAAAACACGATGGTCGATCTTCGCCTCGTCGCAGTGGAGTAATAAACGATCTTTTTCGCGCGCGAAGTAATCGCTCCACAAGCTCCGTTCTTCCCCGACGATGAAATCGGCGTCGTCGCCATGGCGCGTCCAGGTGAACGAAGTTAGTCCATCCAGCTTCACCCGTTTTTTTCCGAAAGCGATCTTTCCGCCTTCGAGCACGAGCCACAAAATCACGTAACCGAGAGTCGCCGCGAGAGCAGCACGAACGAGCGCAGCCAAACGCGAATCCGCGCTCATCAACTCTGGAACACAAAAACTCGCGACAACTCCCGCGATCGTTCCGCCGATGGTGATCTGATCGGGAATAATAAAGTGTTCGAGATCGACGAAGGTTGCGATAAGCAGGATCGAAACGAAAACCCAATAGGCGATCGCAATTTTCCACGGAAACAATTCCCAAACAGCGAGAAACAACAGGGCAGTCAACAGTTCGACGCCGAAGTAACGAAAGGCAATTCTGGCCCCGCATTTGGCGCAACGGCCACGCAGAACTAGCCAGCTCACCAGCGGAATATTTTGCCGCCACGGAATTTGTGTTTTGCAGACCGGGCAAAAGGAACGGCGCGGTTCTTTGATCGAGATGTCGCGCGGCATCCGATAAATGCCGACGTTTAGAAACGAGCCGATGGCCGCGCCGAGAACGAACGCGAGCACAGCGAAAAGCGTGTAATAGAAAGGGATTTCCACGCGATCAGGCAAGACTCGAACGCGATTTTCGGCGCTCCATCAACCAGGCGACCCAGATGCAGCTTTCGTAAAGTAAAGACATCGGCAACGCCATCGCGATGAGGGTCACGAGATCCGGCGTCGGCGCAATAATGGCAGCGAGGATAAAAATGAGCACGACCGCGTAAGGGCGGGTGCGCGCCATGAATTTGTAAGTGATGAGTCCGAAGTAAACCAAAGCGAGGACGACAACCGGCAATTCAAAAGCCAGTCCGAAACCGAGAACGAATTTCGTCACGAATGAATAATACTGCTGGACGGTCCAGGTCGGCGCCCATCCCAACGATTGGGTGTCGCGGAAAAAGAAAAGGATCGTTTTCGGGAGCAGCCAAAAATAGCAGACGACCACGCCCAGTAGAAAAAGTGCGAAGCTGCCGACGATGGCTGGAAATAAAAAACGTTTCTCAACAGCAGTCAGTGCGGGAAGAACAAATTCCGCCACGAAATAGAGAAGCAAGGGAAACGAAACGACGATGCCGGCGTAAAAAGCAAGATGAAACGAAATCACAAGCGAGTCGGTAATGCCTAACGCTTTGAGCGCGCCCACTTGTGGGTCGAGACCGTGGAGCGGCGCCTGCATGACTCGCACGAGCGCTGAGCGAAAGGCGAAACAGACGATCATCGCCAGGACGAGAGTGATCGCCATTTTTACGACCGTCCACCGGAGGTCTTCCAGATGCTCGAGAAATGGCTTTGACGTTTCGCTCTCCGGCAATTCGCGGAACTTAAAGATGTCTCGCAGCGCCATTTAGATTGACATCTACCCTTGCGCACCGAATGAGAAAAATCCGCACGCGGCCATGCGCGCACAAATGCTCAGAGTATTGGAATCGCGAATTTCGTTCGCTGCGATCATTCGGCTCAATTCAGCGACCGTGAATGCGCGAGACTCGAGAATTCCCTCGCCCTCTTCCTTTTGGTGAACGGCCGCCACTTGAACGAAGCGCGCCAGAAAAAGGTAGCAATGCTCGTCGGTGAAACCCGGTGACGTGACAAAGTAACCGAGCGGAATCAGTTCGCCCCCGGGCGCGAGCTCGTAACCAGCCTCCTCGTTCAGCTCTCGCACTGCGACTGATTCAATCTGTTTTTGATCAGGCTCGATGTTGTCGTCGATCTGACCCGCAGGCATCGACCAGATGGCAGCGCGAATAGGGACGCGTTCTTCTTTGATGAGCACGAACTTTCCATCGGCAGTTTGCGGAGCGATGACGACGGCGGCTTTGCGGCGCACAGTTGTCCACGGTCTCGGTTCGGAATGGGTCGGCGTTTCCACGAGTTCGGTCACGACTGCGAGATGCTTGTCCGCAAAATGCGTCGTTGTCGATCTTGTCACCCACCCTTTTTCTTCCCGCAGCAAATTCGTGAATCGCATTTTAACGCAGTTGATTTCGCCAAGACTTGATCTGCGCTTTCACATTCTCCGGCGAAGGCCCGCCAATGGCGCGACGCGCAGCGAGCGAACGGCGAACGTCGAAAACCTCAACAGCATCGACATCGAACAACGGCGAGAGCTTTTTTAGATCCGCCAGCGCAATAGCGTTGAGTTTCGTTCCCTTGTCCATTGCAGCGGCCACGAGCTTGCCCACGATTTCGTGTGCTTCACGAAAAGTCATTCCCTTCGTGACCAAATACTCGGCAAGATCGGTCGCGAGAAGATTCGGATCGTTAGCGGCTTCTTCCATTCGCTCGCGATTGATTTTCAATTCGGGCAGGATTGCCGCGAATAATTCGAGCGCGGCAGAGATGGTATCGACAGAATCGAACAATGCTTCCTTGTCTTCCTGGAGATCGCGATTGTAAGCCGAAGGCAGCGCCTTCAACGTGGTCAGGATCGACATCAAGTTTCCGTAAAGCCGTCCGGTCTTGCCGCGAGTCAGCTCGGCCATATCGGGATTCTTTTTCTGCGGCATCAAACTCGAGCCAGTCGAAAACTCTTCACTGAACTCGACGAAACCAAATTCGCTCGTGCTCCAGGTGATTAAATCTTCGCTCAAACGGGAGAGATGCATTCCAATCATGGCGAGACAGAAAAGAAATTCGCACACGAAGTCGCGATCGCTGACCGCATCGAGACTGTTCTGGCTGACACGAGCAAATCCGAGGTCGCGCGCGATCAATTCGCGATCAAGAATGATGGTGGAACCGGCGAGCGCACCGGAGCCGAGCGGGAGAACGTCTGTTCTTTCCAAACAATCGCCGAGACGTTCAGCATCACGCGCCAGCGCTTCGGCTTGGCCTAACAAGTAGTGCGCGAACAAAATCGGTTGCGCGCGCTGCAAATGGGTATACCCCGGCATAACCACATCGACATTTTTCTCGGCTAGATTGACGAGAGCCGTCTGCAATTGTTTGAGCTGGGAGAGGGTCCGGTTGATTTGATCTTTGACGTAAAGCCGAAGGTCGAGTGCGATCTGATCGTTGCGGCTTCGCGCGGTGTGCAGCTTCGCGCCAGTATCTCCGATCTTTTTGGTGAGCCCGCTCTCGATGTTCATGTGGATGTCCTCGAGCGATTCGTCCCACTGAAATTTTCCGGAATCGATTTCCTTCTCGATTGCGCGGAGTCCGGCTTCGATTTGTGTTTTTTCCGCAGCGGAGATAATCCCCACTTTAACCAGCGCGGCCGCGTGCGCGATGGAGCCGGCAACGTCATGCCGGTAAAGCCGACGGTCGAAGGAAACGGACTCGCTGTAACGCTGCGCGACCTTGCTCAGTAATTTTTCGAAACGTCCCTTACGCATATCAATCCAGAGACGCGCTCCGCGTCACAGCTACGGAAGCGTAGGCCGCGTCTTTGAGAACAAACTTGCGGATCTCAATGTTGATTTTCCGGACCCGAAATTTCCGAAGAAGGTGCGACGCGAGATCGTTGGCGAGTGTTTCTAGAAGTTTGGGGGACTGTCGAGAGAGAAAGCTTTTCGCGTCCCGACAGAGTGCAGAATAGTCGACCGTTTGCGCGATCCGGTCTTGCAGATCGCGGAGATCGCGTGCCGGCCACAGAGTAATATTAAGGACAAGGCGCTGACGCCTCGCTCGTTCGGCTTGCGGAACGCCGACCCGCGCAAACACTTTGAGCTGCTCAATGTGAATTTGCTGCTCGGCGCTAACTCTCATTTTTTTGAACTCCTAATGTCTCGGAGAATCACTTTCTAATCGAGAACTACAAATTTTGATAAGTTTCTCGGAACTTCTACCGGCAAATCTCGTAATGACCAAATGAAAGCGAGAAACCCGCCTCACCATGAAACCCCAGGCGCTTCGTTGGAGCTTGCAGCCTTTAGGCTTGTCCATAATGGCCAAACATTCCATCATCGCAGCCGGTGAAGGCCGAACCGGCAGGCAGCAATACGCTCCATTCGAACCGGTTCCAAACGACGCGCTGGAGTGTCGTCCTCTCCTGCGCGCAAACGAGCGAGACGCAGGATGCCGCGCAGAGAGCGTTGACCGAGCTATGCCGCGTCTATTGGCGACCGGTTTTCGCATTGATCTGTCGTCGCGGCCATTCAGTGATCGACGCCCAAGATTTAACGCAGGATTTCTTTGTCATGCTACTTAAAGGCAATTTGCTTTCATTGGCAGATCCGGCGCGCGGCCGCTTTCGATCGCTTCTGCGAACGGCGGTGGAAAATTTCCTGAATGACAAGCAACACCTCGCCCGCCGTCAAAAGCGGGGCGGGACGGTGCAATTCGTGGCCTGGGACGACTGGATGGCCGAAGCGCCGTCGCAATTGTCGATCTACGGGCAGGCATTGAAAACCTGGCCGCCGGAACGGATTTTTGATGTGCGCTGGGCCGCAACCGTGGTCGAGCAAGCGCTTCGGCGATTGGCGGAAGAATGCGAAAGCCGCGGCCGATTGCGCATGTTCACTGCCCTGAGCAAATACTTAAGCGTTGAGCGAATGGAAATTTCTTACGCGAACCTCTCGACTTCGTTGGGAGTGCCCGAAAGCGTAATCAAACGCGTCCTGCATCAACTGCGAGTGCGTTATCGCCTTATTCTTCGAGATGAAGTCGCGCAAACGGTAGCGAACCCCGCGGACGTGGATGACGAAATCCGTTATTTGTGCGCGGCACTCGCCAGCGCGCGATGAATGAGAATATGAGGTTTTCGGGTCTGACTGATTTGCCGGAAGGTGCCGCGCAAGATCGCGTGCGCTGCCGATGTGGTTCGCTTGCGCGAGTCGCGTCCGGCCTTTGCGTGAGTTGTTTATTGCGCAGCGGCCTTGATTCGAATGAGGCGAACATCGAGGACTTCGACGCGCTCCTCGCCTCTGTCAACATTCCAGATCGTGATTGGCAACTGGGCAGCTATCGTATTTTGGAGGAAATCGGTCGCGGCGGCATGGGAGTGATTTATCGCGCACGGCATGCTCCCTCGCGGCGAATCGTGGCGTTGAAGCGAGTACTCAATTATCACAGCGACTCGCGCGAGACGCTCACGCGATTTCAACGCGAAGCGACCGCGGCTGCCAGCCTCGATCACCCAAATATCCTGCCCATTTATGATGTTGGCGCGACGGATGACGGGCTTCCGTTTTTCAGTATGAAATTCGCCTCTGGCGGAAGTTTGCTCGATTCAAGAGAAAGCTTTCGCGATTCGCCACGGCGCGCAGTGCAACTGGTTGCGACGGTAGCGCGAGCGGTCGATTACGCTCACACTCAAGGAATTCTCCACCGCGATTTGAAGCCCGGAAACATTCTGCTGGATGCGCGCGGCGAGCCGATGGTCAGCGACTTCGGTTTGGCAAAGTGGCTCGACACCGCTAGCGAGCTTACCTGCACGCTCACTGTATTCGGCACGCCGGGATATATTGCACCCGAACAAGCGGAGAATGCGGCCGCGGATCTCACACCGGCGACTGATATCTATAGTCTCGGCGCGATTTTATTCGAGCTGCTCAGCGGACGACCACCATTTCTGGGCGAACACGCGGTCGCGGTCGTTCGGCAGGCAGCCGAAAATGACGCCCCGAAGCTGCGTTCGGTTGTGCCGAAGGTATCGCGCGATCTGGAAACAATTTGCGTTCGCTGTCTCGAACGCGATCCCAACCTACGTTACCAATCCGCCGCCGCGCTCGCCGAAGATCTGGACCGTTGGTTGGAAAACCGGCCCGTTAAAGCCCGGCCCGTTTCGCCACCGGAGCGTTTGTATCGCTGGTCGCGTCGAAATCCAATTGTTGCCGGGAGCCTGGCAATTTGTCTTTTCTTCGGCGCAGCCATCGTAGCGCGTCAAATTCAGAGTTGGAAATTGGAAAACAAAGTTCGGGAAAATGAATTGGTCAGGAACTCGGTCGCGGTGTTGCCATTCCTCGATCTCGATAGCGCCACCCAAGACTCCGGTTGGACACGTGCGCTCGCGCAAGCCCTGCAGGCAGATCTCTCTGGCACCGGAAACGCGCGCGTGGTTCCGGCCGCCGACGGTGAGAACGTGAAAGTCGCGGCTCGCAGTTTCCGAACGCGCACCGTCCTCTCTGGCACGCGACGAAAAAGTAACGGCGGCGTCCGAATTTCCATGCGCCTACTCAATCCGGATGGCGACGTGCTCCTGAGCCGAATCGTCGATCTAAATGAAGGTGAAGCATCTTTAGATCTGAAGCGAGTCATACATGACTTCGCGCCGGCGATCTCTTCTGTCCTGAACACGAACGATTGGACAGACTTAATTGCTGCTGAACGCGATCCCGCTCTGCGAACTCAGCAAGCGCGGGAGCTAATCACGGCCGGCCGTGAACTCCATTTTCACTACACAGTGCGCGATTTGGACCGTGCGATCAGTTGCTTTGAAAAAGCGATTCAGCTGGAACCTCGCTCCGCGCTCGCGCATGCCTATCTCGCTAATTCAGCTGCAAGCCGAACTCACTTGGTTTCGGATTCAAATTTTCTGGATCGCGCCGAATCGGAAGCACATGAAGCTCTACGATTAAGCCCGGCGCTGGGAGATGCTCACCGAGCACTGGCAGGAGTCGAGTATCAGCGGGGGCGGTTTCGCGATGCTCTGGAAGAACAGATGCGCGCAGCAGAATCAGGCGGGGTTGAGGAAAAGGTGGTCGGATTTATTGGCATGACTCTCGACATGCTCGGGCAGCCGGATCGCGCTCTCCCCTGGTACGAAATGGCTCGCCGCTGGGCAGCATATCCTGGTAACTGGGATCCCTTAATCGGCGATTGTTGGTCGCGCCTATGCGATGACCGCCAAGCCGAGATCGCATACCGGCGAGCCGTCGACTTACAATCGGGGATGCCACGCGGATGGGTCGGCATATGTCGGCTCCGCCTCCTGCAGGGGGACGCTCAAGCAGCGCGTACACTCTGCCAAGACAATCGAAAATACTACGGCCAATATGTATACTCGGACAAAATCGCTGCGATAATTGAGTTTTTCGGACGTAACTTTACAGAAGCGGAGCGGCTGTACGATAGACTTGCACGGGCCGATGCCAATGGAGGCGCGGAATTTTACGGCAACATTAGCTACAAATCTGCGCTTGGATATCTTCGCCTAGCCAAGGGCGATTCGGCGCACGCGCGCACGCTCTTGCAGGAATGCCTGGTCAAAGAATTCAATCAATTGAAGTCCGCGCCCGACAACCCCGAGACTCTCTATCGAGTCGCTGCCATCGAATCTTCCTTGGGCAAAAATGAATTGGCTCTCGGACATTTGCAGGCCGCGGCCGCGGCAGGATGGATCGATTACCGCTCCCTTTCTCTCGATCCGCGATTTGACGCCATCGCGGATGACGCGCGGTTCAAAATGCTTCTCGGCAGATTAAAGCTGAAAGTCGACGATCTTCGACGAAATATAGAGGCAGATCTCTATCCCCAACTAAAAATAGCAAAGGAAAGTTATGAGAAAGTGGAATAATCCCGACGATAAGAAAGCTGCGTGCACCGCCGTTCTGAAGAAAATCGCGACTGACCAAAGTTTCGGCACGAAGTGTCTCAAATCAGACGAGTTCGCTCGGAATGCTTTTCGCACAATCGGCGAAATCGAAGTGCCGGAAGATGCCAAAGTCGTGTTTGTACCGGAAGGCGATCTCGATAATGCCAAACGTGAGGGAACCGGCTCGCTGGTGATCGAGATACCGCCCAGCAATGGCGCTTCAAATGCACATACGATGGAATACGTGCGCTGCACCTACAACTTTTGGTAAGCAGCCGTAAACTCTCGCCGTCAGGCCAAAGTCCTGCGGCGCCCTAGCGTTAGCCGGTTCGCTTTTCAACAGCGGCCGACGCGAGTTCCTAGAAGGACGCGACGGCGCAGCAGTTGCGACGAACGCGTCAGCTGAGCGATAGCGGCTGAAAAGCGCTTCCATGAAACGAGAAATGCTCCTCGTCGCCTCCTAAATTTCGGTATGTCGCAACGCAAAAGAGCGCGCGCTTCTGCAAGCCCGATCTGACGGTTCAGCGCGGACGCGCAGCATTCACGCGCAAGGTGCCGCCAGCGTTCACCGGCAGAGATCATATGGCGCGCTTGAAGTGATTCCCGCAGAAGCCGCGCGTAATGCGCGGTCGCTCGCAAAAGGACGCGTCCATTTCCCCGCTGCCCGGCCGGAAAAATTATTTCCCTGAAAAACTTTTCTGCCGGGCGTCTGTCGACAAAAATTCCAGCGACAGCTTCGAAACCGCAAACGAGATCGTTTACATATCTCGAAGGCTTCTGGATCGCTCGTCGATAGCGAGGCCAACAGTTCGGCGGCGCCGTTTCCCGAATCGTTAAATCAAGTGGAGCGATTCCACGGTAGAAACCAACTCGATCACGCGAAGTAAGTGGCAAGAGACCTGTCTGGAGAAGTGCTGGCAGCGATTGTCGGTGTAACGAGTTCTTCTCCGTGGGTCGCACCGACACTTGTGCGTCTCCGATCAATTCCGCGTCTACTAAAATTGGTTGCGATCCCACGGCATGCCAGTTGTCTCGATGCAGATCCGTCGCCGCCAGGATTTGCGCGAGCGCTGCCTGTGCGCCCCAGCGAAAATAAAAAAGACGGACTGCCAGCGGGCTTCCACAACTAGTTGTCCTCAAAAACTCCATCCAGGTATGATCTTTTCGCGCCAGTAGTTTGGGCGCGCGAAAGACAGGCTGAACGCCGTTTCGATTTAGCCAGCGCAAAGCTTCGAACCAGAGTTGCTCTCGATCAGACCGCCGCGGTTTGTAAACAACACGGCGACGTCCGGCGAACTCAATTGCCGTCGCGGTTCTCCCGCCATCGTGCGGGTCGGAAAGCCCGGGTCGAATACTGGTAACGCGAAATTGTTGCCGACGAAGCAGAAACCTTGAGCAGAGATCGCCTTTATCCCGCAGGAGACGAGCCAACAGTTCGTGCTGTGCGTCGATCCAAGCGGAAATAAGTCGCGCCGCGGTTTCGAGAAGATCCGGAAACTCACTGATCGTTTCCAGAAGCGTAATCTCACCAGACCGCGGGCGATTTCGCTGTTTGTTTTCCACTTCCACGCTGCGCGCCACCGCTTTCGCCGCGTTTTGCTGAAGATGCAACGTCGGCGTGAGTGCAACCGCGAGCCGTGCCGTCAAGTGTCGACGCAAATGATCCCATGCGGAATTTGCGAGAATCCTTTTCGCGGCGGGCAGTATGGTGTGCCGCAATCGAGTTACGGCAAAGCTCACCGCGGGCGCCAATACGTCGTCAAATAAAAGTGAAGATTGCCGTCGCCGCGAATAACTAGCAACTTTGCGGGCTGTCTTCTCTAAAAAGATGACAAGCTCCCGCCCGATTCGGCCGGCTTTCTCGTCTGCCGCCACTGGCGCGCATTCATAGCTCTGCCGTTGCCCACGTGTGCTCACTAACTCGGCCGATTTGACTCAGGGCGGCTGTCGATCTTTCGCGAATGCCACGAACTTTCTGAGGGTATCAATTCGTCGCGGCTCATTTGATCGACCGAAGACGACGGTCAGCGGCCTCCAATTCGGATCCACATTCAAATAATGTTCCGGGTCCGCATTCATCACGCCCAACAAAACTTCGGCCACGATGCGACTACCGAGAGGCCCGAGACATTCGCCGCCACGAAATCTGCGAATTCCGAGAACCTCCGCTTCGCGCAGGAGATAATACCAAAGCGGCGTTTTCTCGTTCATGCCACGGTCCCGAAGAAATTCGGTACCTTCGTCGTCGAATCCGATCTGCGCTTCAGCAAGCGGCAGCACCCCCGCGGCTCGACATGCCTCTTGTCCCGACGGCAGACCGATTCGAGATCCGCGCAGAAGGGTCATCTCCGGCAACGGCGGTGGCGCCGCTTTGGAAAAAATCGGCATCGCCGCCGCGGGCAAATTAAACATGTCCTCGGAAATCAAGGTGTCGATGTTCTCCGCGAAATTCGCGTTCCCGCCCCATGTGCGCGTGAATCGGTCCCAGTCTACGACTCGGTCTGCAGGCAGCGGTTCACCAGGTTCGGTTGGTCTTGTTTTTCGAACCAAATCAGATAAACGGACAAGTCCAACCCACTGGTTAATCTCATATTGAGGTTGCACCATGCTGTGGCCGAAACGGAAAGCCGCTTGGGTAAACTCAATCGGAAGCGCCGTAATTTCCTCCCCCGGAACCGGTTTGAAAAATCGCGGGCCGTTCCTTTCGATGTCCGTCAAAATCTCCGGCAAAACAAACCACTTCAAGAATTCATTGCGGACAATCCATTGGTAATGCCAGACAACAAGCCGACGCGCCGTGTCGAAGATCGTTTCATTCGGGAAAGCTTCGTTCGACGAGGCGCTGCGCTTCAGATAGTCAACGACGCGATTGTGGAACTGCAGCAAGACAACGTGGAGCTGGGCCAAGATTAAATGCTGATCGTTCCGATGGTCGGCGAGCAACGGTCTTCCGTTTCGGCGATAAAAATCGTCCGGCGTCGATGGAATCTTTTTGCGAGGCAGCGCCTCGGTATCGCCCAAAAGGAAAGTCTCCCTGCCGCTTTCGGAAAGATCGTAGAGACCCGGCAATTTCTTCGGCCCTCCACCATAAACGCTTTCCAAATCCAGCCGAGGCGAGTGGCGATTTCTTGTTCTCTCAGGAGCGGCCGATGCGTGTTCGAGTCTGGTTTCATCTCGAGTCAGATCGTGATCCAGAAGCTGGCCCAGGTAGACAAAACCGGACGGCGCAAGATCGCCCCGTCTCGGGCGACCGCGGCGGTTTTGCCGAATGTCCTTCATCCGCATCGACAGCTCACGCAGATGCGTCTCGTTGTGAGCGGGGAACGGTCCACCGAATAACCGGGAATAATACGAGCCCATAAGAGAAATTTACGTCGCGCAGATTGTCGAAGCCGTTTTGCGAGCTTCTCACCATCCTTTACGGTCTTTGCGAACCTAAGTTTTGGAAAAGCTCCGCAAATTTGCGCGACGGTCGTGCCCGGAAACACAGCAGGCCTGCCAATGAGGCCAGGCCCGCCGGATGAAACTTTTCGTATGGAGAAGCGGAAGCTGCCTTCGCCGCGTGTTGGTTAACACCGACTTGACTGCCATTCGGAAGGCGCAAGCGAATGGGCCGGTAAAAGAGCCAGAAAATTCCTATGTACCTTCGTCAATGTCCCAGAGATTTTTTAGCCAGATTTATGATTTCTAGAATGCAGCCTGTCCTGCAAGCCACGGCGAGATTCACCCCACGCGAAAACGGACATCCCGAATGATTTTCCCGCCGAAGCGCTGCTTCAATTTCCGCAGGATGTCGATCTTGGAGACCTGCTCGAGTTCATAATGCAAAGCCGGCTGGAGTACGCGCACGTAAAGGATTCCTTCACGTAACGCCACTGGCGCCGAATGCGCCGCGATAAATTCGCCGACAATTTTGCCCCAAGCCTCCATCACTTCGGTTTCGTGCAACCGCTCTTTCAACCCGAGCCGCTGCATCAATTTCGGCAACACGTCGACCGGCGCCTGCCACCGGTCCGGCCTTAAATATTTCTCCGGCAGCCCGCGCCATTCAGCGATTACGATATTGCGAAGAGCAGGGCTCATGGTTCGATCGTTACAAAAGTTAAAACCGTTACAAAGTTAAAAACGAAGGCCGATGTAACAATGTAACTTTTCTAACTAATCACCTGAGCCGAAGGCTCAATATTTCCGCCGCATGTTGCTGGGCAGAATATTCAGCTCGGTCCGGTACTTGGCGACGGTGCGTCGCGCGATCGGAATGCCGCGCTTGCTCAAAATCTCGACAATCTCCTTGTCGCTGAGCGGCGCGTTGCCCTCCTCGCTCTTGACCAGATCGAGGATCGCTTCTTTCACGCTGGTGTTGCTCATCGACTCGCCGGTGGCGGTTTGGTAACCGGGCGTGAAAAAATATTTCATCTCGAACACCCCCTGCGGCGTAGACATGTATTTGCCGGAAATCGCGCGACTCACCGTCGTCTCATGCACGCCGACCGCGTCCGCGATCTGCACCATCGTCATCGGTTTGAGAAAGGCCGAGCCCTTGTCGAAAAAATCGCGCTGTCGTTTCACGATCTCATGCGCAATGTTGGAAATTGTCTGTTGACGTTGATGAATCGATTTGATCAAAAATTTTCCGCTGCGGATTTTATCACGGATGTAGTCCTTCACTTCGCTGCCGTTGCGATCCTGTGCCATGATGTCTTTGTAGGTGTTGCTGATACGCAGGTGCGGAATCTGTTCGCCGTTTAAGATGACTTGGTAAGTGCCGTTTACTTTTTCGACAGTCACATCGGGTAGCACATAATTTTTCGGCGCCTCGGCGAAAATGGCGCCCGGTCGCGGATCGAGCTGGGCGATGTTGTTGGCGCATTTCTGCACTTGTTCGACGTTGATCCCGATCCGCCTCGCAATTTCCGGAAAACGTCGTTTACCCAAATCCTGCATGTGGTCGGCCACGATTTTGTATTCAAGACTGTTTTGTCTTCCTTCGCGTTTCAGCTGAATGAGCAAGCATTCGCGCAAATCGCCCGCACCTACGCCCGGCGGATGAAAGCTTTGGATGAGGGTCAGCATGTGCTCGAAATCTTCCTGCGGTATTCCGGTATTGAGCGCCATCTCTTCCGGCGTGGTCTGCAAAAATCCGTTGTCGTCGATGTTGCCGATGATTAATTCGGCCGTTTTGCGATCGTCCGCGTCAAGCGCGTTTTGGTTGAGCTGTCCCATCAAATGCTGTTGCAGCGTCTCCTGGGTCGGGATGGAATCAAAAAAGAACTGGCGTTTTTCTTCCGCTTCCTGCGAGCGGCCGCTGTAGCTGCTCGATTGCGCCATGTAATCGCGCCATTCTTCATCGAGCTTGGCGAGCTTATCGAACTCTTCCTTGAAATTGTCGTCAGCCGGCGGCGTCTCCGATTCAGCCGGCGCGTCGGGATTCGGCGCGTCCGGCAATTCTTCCAGCACCGGATTCGTTTCCATCTCTTGTTGCACGAGATTGCGCAGCTCGAGCAGTGGCGCCTGCAGGATGAGCAAGCTTTGCTGGAGTTGCGGGGCGAGGACCTGCTGCAGAGAAAGATTCTGCGTTTGATGCATCCCCGGTCCGGCCATAGGTGGAGTTTAGTGTTCGGGCGAGCGACAGGCAAGCAGCTTGCGGGCCGCACCCAGCGGGCGGCTGGTAATTTCGCACTCAAGACCAACCGTAGGAACACGACTTGCTACCCTCTCGGATGATCCGCCCGACATCGTATGAAACGAATTCTGCTCGCGCTCTTACTACCCGGCACCATGTTCGTGATGTCATTTAGTGCCGGACAAACGCCGGATGCGAACCAGGAACAGAAACTTCTCGCGCTGATCAAGGAAGTTGAGACACAGCAGGCGCAGCTCGCCGAGAATCAGGCGAAAATCGAAGAGAAACTTGCGGAAGTCACCGAAACCATTCGCGCCGCGCGAATCTATTCGAAACGGGAAAGATAATGATAATGCACGCGAAAATTCTTTTTGTTTTTCCGTTGCTGCTCGCTTTTAGCGCCATCAGCGCGCAATCACCTACGCCAATTGTTGTCCAGGCCGCATCGGCCGCGTCCGCAACATCGACAACCTCCGCGCCGGTCGCGGCCGATGTTCATTCGATTCCAGACGCGATCAAACGGCTCGAACAAATCAAAGCCGCGAACGACGGAGTTTTGGCAAAACAAAAGGCCGCCTTAGAGCGTCTCGACGAATTGCAGGACGCCGCCGACCAACTGAGAATCTTTGCCAAGCGCGGCTAGGCTGCATCGCCTATTTTTTCTTCGGCTCGATCTTCCGATACAGCGTCGCCATACTGATCCCGAGCATGTTGGCGGCTTTCTCGCGCGAGTCGTCACAATGCTGCAGCGTCGCTTCGATGTAGTTGCGCTCTTGCAGCTGGACGAAGTCATCGAGTGTTTGCCCGACAGGCATGCGCGCCAGCACTTGATCGGCTTTGTCGCCCTTAGCGTGACTGACGATGTGCGGCGGTAAGTCGGTCGGCAAAATCAGATCGTTCTCGCACAAGGCGCAAGCGCGCTCGATCGCGTTCTCCAACTCGCGCACGTTCCCGGGATAATTGTAGTGACACAAAATATCGACCGCTTCAGCGTCAATCTTCTTCGGCTCGCCGCCGGTCGCGCTCGCTTGCTTTTGCAGAAAATGGTTTACCAATAGCGGCACGTCTTCGAGTCGCTCGCGCAACGCCGGGATCTCGATCGGAATTACCGCGAGGCGGTAATACAAATCTTCACGGAACGTTCCGTCCTTGAGCTTGGGTTGAAGCGGCTCATTGGTCGCGCCGACCACGCGCACGTTTACAGGCGAACTTTTGTTGTCTCCGACACGGCGAATCTCGCGTTCTTGTAAAACGCGCAGCAACTTCGTCTGCAACGCCGGCGCCATCGAGTTGACTTCGTCGAGGAAGATCGTTCCCAGGTTCGCTTCTTCGAAAAGACCGCGCTTGTCAACCACCGCTCCGGTAAAAGAGCCTTTCTTGTGACCGAATAATTCCGACTCGAGCAAATTTTCCGGAAGTGCGCTGCAATTGATCGCCACGAAAGGATGATGCTGGCGATTGCTGTTGAAATGGAGACCGCGCGCAACCAACTCCTTACCCGTGCCGCTTTCGCCGACGATGAGCACGGTGCTGTCGGTGTCAGCGACTTTGCTGATCAAGTTGTAAACGCCCTGCATCTTTCCGCTCGTGCCGATGATGTTTTCAAACCGGTAACGGTCCTTGAGTTCTTTGCGAAGATACTTCACCTCGCCGAGCGCAGCTTGATGATCCAGCGCTCGCTGCACCGTCAACTGCAGCTCGTCGATCTTGAACGGTTTTCTAATGTAATCGTAGGCGCCCATCTTCATCGCCTCGACCGCGGTGTCCGCCGTGGCGTAGGCGGTGACCAGGATGACCGGAGTGTTACGATGATGTTCGCGCATGTGCCGCAGCACATCGAAGCCGCTCATGGTTTCCATTCGAATGTCGCTGATCACCAGCTGCGGTTCGATCGTGTCCAGCTGTTCCACGGCTTTCGAGGGCGCGTTAAAGGGGAAAGCTTCGTGTCCCTTGTCCCGACAGAGAGTCACGATGACTTCCACCATCGCGGGTTCGTCATCGATAATTACGATTTTAGCCATGCTAAATCTCAGCGCGGAGAATATTTCAGTTTTGAGAAAAAGAAAGCGGTTTTGAGAATTTGCTTGGTTAGGCCGAATTCTGAACCTGACCGCCAATCATCGACCAACTCACCGGCCGATCGAAAGCAACGAGCTCGTCGAATACAGATGTCGATCTTGCGTAGGGCACTGCGATCAGATCTGCGAGAAATTCTGAACGAATTTTGCCGAGCGCATTTTCCTGATGCAACGCGTAGGCCGAATTCACCGTGACCAGCTTCAAAAGTTCTTCAGGTGAAACATTCGGAAATTCCTTTTGAAACGCGCGCATCTCAGCGAACAAACTCAAATCCTCATTGCTCGCCAAACTGTCCGTCCCGAGACAAACGTTGAATCCAAGTTCGCGGAATTTCTCGAACTGAAACGGTGAGTGTCGGAAGTAAGCGTGACTCCGGGGGCAATGAACCACATTACTCTTCGTGGATTGCTTCGCGAGGGCTCGCAAGTCGCCGTCCAAGACCTCGTTCAAATGAACGAGCAACCAATCAGGTAGGGACGCATCTCTGAGGCGCCCGACGAATTGTCCGAATGGCGTTTGCTCACCGCAATCGTTCATATCGCGCCCGATTTCTTTCAAGAAATCGTAGAGCGGTCCGCTCGCATCGCGAAACAATGACATCTCCTCGTGCGATTCCGCCAAATGCGTTGTGAGCAAAACCTTTTCACGTCGCGCAATTTCATCGCAGCGTCGATACACATTTTCCGATGCCGTAAACGGCGCGTGCGGCGCGAGTCCCCAGTGCTCTGCCGGTTTTAACTTCTCGACCGCAAGATCGATAATTTCATTTGCGCGGGTCGGATCGCGCGCATCAATCAATTCGGCAAACCACCAGGTGCGAATTGGAGCTTGGATCCGCGAAACCAATTCCGGAAAAGCGGTCAGGTTCGCGATCGTTGTCGTGCCGAATTGTTTCGCTTCGGCAAAGCCTTCGCTAATCGAGACAACATAATCTTCCGGCGAAAGTCTCGCCTTCTCGGCGTTGATCGCGCGGATCCAGTCGGTGAACGATTTCCGCCGAGAAATTTTCCCGCGCAGACAGGTGTAGTCCAGATGGCAATGCGCATTGATTAGGCCGGGCAGCAGCGCCTGCCCGCTAAGATCGACAATTCGTTCTCCGCCATGTCTCGCGGAGATTTCGGGAAATTTTCCAATGTCGGCAATGCAGCCTCCCGAAACCGCGACCGCGCCGTTGTCGATCGGCAGCCCGTCCATTGTGACGACGACTCGCGCCCGGATAATCATTCGTCGGTTTCGCCTTTGACGACTTTGCGGCATTCGGCCACGAGCAAATTGCACGCTTCCTGGCAAAGCAAAGGAAGGGTATTTTCGCTGCGTCCCGTTTGGTCATGGGTGGGATCAAATTTTTCCGGCGGTAATCTTGTCGACGGAACCGCTGCGCGCGCATCGCGCTTCCACAAAATCGTCCGCAAACAGCCGCCATCTGACTTACAGAAATTTCCGACGACATCGTCGACTTGCTCATTCGAAATTTTCGCCGCGATCCGATACATCCCCGATTGCCGATCCAACGTTTCGCGCAGCGGCGTCGGGCTGAGCCGATCCTCCGTCCACGCCGCGAGCACCGCTAGTCTTCCCGGGTAAAAATAATCCAGCGCGCGACGCAGTTCGCCAAGATCGATAACTTCCATCCGCCAGCCGTGACATAAATTCGGCGCGGTCTTCAGTGGCCGATACTTTCCGGCATCGTCATACCGCGCGATCTCGAGCGCGTCGTCCGGTTTCTGGAAAATTTTCAAATCGCGAGCGTTTTCGTCGTCGCGGTGACAAAGAGTGAAGCCGCCTGCGCCGGTTCGTTGAACAAGAATCTGACCGAATCGGGTGTGGTCGCTTAGAACTGCGGCGAGCGCTTTTTCAAGTGGCATTGCGCCATCAGGCCAGACAATGCGCAATCAAGCCGGCCGCACGTTCGAGAAATTGTTTATCTTCGTCGCTGAACGCGTTCACTTTGTCGCTTTCGGCGTCGAGCATGCCGACGACGTGTCGGTGCTCATTTCTCATCGGAACAATGATCTCGGAACGCGTGTTGTGAAACGTCGGCAGGTAGCGCTTATCTTTCTGAACATCGCCCACCACGATCGCTTTTCCCGATTCCAGCGCAGCGCCGCACAAGCCCTGCGTAGTTGGGAAACGGGGATAAGCCGGTGGTTCCTTCCCAGTGCCGGCCAGAATCACGAACTCATCATTCACAATCTTGTAAATCGCGATAAATCGATAATCGCGGGCAGCCCGAATCATCTCTGCGACCTGCTTGATAGTCTTTTTGGTGCAGCCGCTCGCGAGCACAAATGCCCCAATTTCTTGCAGTTTTTTCAGTGTATCGGCGTGCATAAACGGATGCAACGTCACGTTGCGGTCAGGAAAGATTGCGAGGCCGGACGCGCGTGCAACTTTTCTTGAATCAATTCACAGAATTGTTTGCCCGAGCTGCTGCGGTCGCCTGCTCGACAATGATATCCGCCACCCGCGGATCGGTGCCGATCGAGCTGGCATAAAATAGCGAGCGATTGTCGATCTTGTACGGGCCGCGCCGGAAGACTTCCTCCGCTTTTCTTGCCGCAGAGGATGCCGATCCTTCATCGGCAATTCCGAGCAAAACCGGAATGTCTTCGTAACTGTGGAGGCCGTCGGAAATAAAGAACGGGACGACCACTACGTTCGGGGTGCTGGTCAGCACTTTCCAATCGGCAACAAGCGGAAACTCTTCCATGTAAACATTGAGCACGTTAGCATAGCTCTCCAGCGCTCGGATTCTTTCCGCTTCCCGTTTCGCAGCAACCGCGCTGTTCTCGTTTAAATCGGTCCCGTGCGCCACAATCAAAAGACTCGTTTCGTTTTCCGGTACGCCGGGGGCGATTTCACGCGCCCGCTGCACCAACAGCTCCGTCATCAACGGATGGTTCCCGACCGGCTCACCATAATTCCACATTTGTCCATTCGGGCGTCTCGTAATTCGTCCATTCAACTCCAGCTCGCGCGGAATTACCGTCTGCGTGAAATAACCTTCGCTAATGAAGTTCGGGACGACGTAAACGTTTTTGATTCTGTCCGGATCAAAGAGAAAGATCGCGTCGCGCAGGCTCGGTTCTTCTTTCCAAAATGCGCATTGCACCTCAGCAAAAATGTTTCGCCGCCGGATTTCGGCCGCATGCGCCAGCGTCGGCGCGCTCGAATCCGGATTCACCGTCGAACCATGACCGGCAATTAACAGAGCGCTATCGGACGCCGAAATCACATTGAACGTTCAACGTTGAAAGTTTACTTTTCAAATCGATGCGCTTTCGCACTTACGAAAACACCGATCTGACGGTGAGCGAGGTCGGCTTCGGTCTTTGGACGATCTCCACCGGGTGGTGGGGAAATTTTACCGAGGGCGAGGCGATCGCGCTCATGCACAAGGCGTTTGATCTCGGTGTCACTTTGTTCGATGCGGCTGACACTTACGGAAACGGATTAAGCGAAGAGTTGATCGCCAAGGCGTTCCCAAAACAGCGAGACCAAATCACAGTCGCGACCAAGGTCGGCTACGATTTCGTCCACCACGGCGAAGCGCGCGGCCGCGGGCAGCGAGAAATTCCGCAGGATTTTTCGCCGGAAGCAATCGAACGCGCGACGGACGCGGCGTTGAAACGGTTAAAGACCGATCATGTCGATCTTCTCCAATTGCACAACATCCGGATGGAGCAGGTTTACGACAACGCGCTTTGGAAAACGCTCGAGAAATTGAAATCGTCCGGGAAAGTTCGTTACTACGGCATCGCGCTCGGGCCGGCGATCGGTTGGCTTTACGAAGGAATGAATTGCATTCGCGAGCGCGACATGACGAGCGTCCAACACATTTACAACATGCTCGAGCAACACCCGGGTCACGCGCTACATGACTCGGCTACCGAAGCTGATAGGGACACGATGTTTCTGATTCGCGTAACGCATTCGTCCGGAATGCTCGAAGGCAAATACACCGCAGAGACAGTTTTTCCGCCCACCGATCATCGCAGCCATCGCCCGCGGAGCTGGCTGCTGAACGGCATCAAAAAGATCGATAAGTTGCGTTTTCTGGAAAACTCAGAACGCACGCTTGGACAGGCCTCGTTGCTTTGGTTGCTGGCCGACGATCGCGTGGCTTCGACACTTCCGAACATTTACGACGAAGAACAACTCGTCGAATTCGCCAAGGCGCCTGACTGTTCGCCGTTGACTCCGGACGAACTCGCCAAGATCGACAATCTCCATTCCGAAAACTTCGGGGTTGAAGAAGAAGCGCCGAAATTCAAGGGCACAATGGCGCTGTCGAAAGAAACGGCCGCGGCCTAATTCGCTCACCGCGCAGTCATTCCGAGCGGAGCGAGGAATCTCCCACAGAATCGTTGATCACACTCGATTCATTGTGTGATCCAAACTTCGACTGTGAGATCCCTCACGTCCGTTCGGGATGACGGACGTTGTGTCATATCGCGCCTAGTCGAAAGATATCTCGTCTAGATAACGGTAAGAGATTCCTCCACTTCCCGCCTTCGCTCGGCTACGGCGCGGCGAGCGGTCGGAATAACAGAAAGTTAATCGGACGCGTCTTCTTCGACCGGCTGAGCGCGGCGAATTTGTTGGGTTGATTCGCGCCGGCCGCGATTGCTCGTTTTCGAGCCTTTGTAAATTTCCTGAAAGATGTCGGCGATCATCGGAGCCGCGGTCGTGCCGCCGTGGACTTTGCTGCCGACGTCGCCTTCATAAACGGCGGCAAACGCGTACTTCGGTTGATCAGCGGGTAAGAATCCGGCGAACCATGCGGCCGTGCGTTCTTTATTTTTCGGGCCCCACTGCGCCGTCCCGGTTTTCCCGGCAACTTCGACGCCTTCAAGTTGCGCTTCGTGTCCGGTGCCGTTCGGTCCGTTGACGACCTCGATCATTCCCGCGCGAACTTCCTCCATTGTTTCGGCGGAAACATCGAGGGCGCGTTTTTCGCGCAATTGGTAGGCAGTGACAATTTCGTGATCGAGCGATTGCACCTGGCGCACGAGCCGCGTTTGATAAAACCTGCCGCCGTTGGCGACAATCGCCATGGCTTGCGCCATTTGCAGCGGCGTAACCTGAGTATCGCCCTGGCCGATCGACAAGTTCGCGACGTCGCCGTTGAGCAATTTGCGGCCGTGAGTCGCTTTCATGTATTCGTCGTTCGGGACCCGCCCTTCCGCTTCGCCGCGCAATGGAATTCCGCATTTCGCGCCGAAGCCGAGCTTGAGCGCCCAATCAATGATCGGCTCCGCGCCGGTCTTGATGCCGACCTGATAAAACCAGGTGTCGCACGATTGCGTCAGCGCTTGGACAAAATTGAGCGCGCCCTGATCACCTTTTTTCCAATTGTGAAAAGTGAGATTGCCGATTTGGATTCCGGGGACGCATTGATAGAGATCGTCCGCATGAACCGCGCCGGTCTCGAGCGCGGCGATTCCAACCGCGACTTTGAAAGTCGAACCGGGCGGATACGCCGAACGAAACGCACGCGCGAGAAGTGGAATATCCGGATCGTCCTGCAACTGCTTGAACTTTTCAGATGAGATGGACGGAACAAACAGATTCGGATCGTAGGCCGGCCAGGAAGCCATCGCCAGAATGTCGCCGTCTGTTGGATCGACGATCACGATGGCGCCCCGTTTGGCTTTCGACTCCAACGCTTTTTCGGCCAGCTGCTGCAGCCGCAAATCCAATGTTGTAATGATATTATTGCCGGGCACCGCCGATTTGACCAGCTTCTCGGAAGTTTTGCGGCCGTCCTTGTCGAAAGTGAGCTTGTATTCGCCGTGCTTGCCGGTGAGCAGCTCGTTAAAGGTTTGCTCAAGCCCGTCGCGACCTTCCGTTTCCGGCCAAAGCGTTTCGTGATTATCAATAATGCCGTCCAAATTGCGGCCGGTCTTGCCGGTGTAACCGATAATTTGTCCTGCGACTTTTCCGTTTGGATAAGCCCGCACATAAATCGGACGCACGACTAAAAATTCTTTCGATCGGTCTTTTACCGCTTCGTATTCCGATTTGCTCAGGTTCTGCGCGATCTCCAACGGCAGTATTCCGCGGTTGTGATAATGCCGAAGGATCGCGTCGTCAGAAATTTTGATCGCGCGACCGGTTAGCTTTGCCGCCTTCTCGATTTTCTCCCGCGCAAAGCCGAGCGCTTTTGCATCGGTAAAATCGAGAGGCGTTGGAAAACTGATCGCGAGATTGTAGCTCACTTTGTTTTGAGCGAGCGGCAGCCCCGTACGATCCGTGATTTGCCCGCGCGGCGCCGGAATATCGAGAACGTAAGTGCGCGCCAGCTTCTGGGTCTCAAACGTCGGGACGATTGTTTCTTCGTCGCCCACCGAAGACGAAATTGGCGTAGCCGTCGGCTGCACGCTCTGTGCGAAAAGAAACGCCGGCAGCAAAGCAGCGATGAAAATCACACGCGACGGCTTCATGGTAGGATCGACATCTTCCGTTGCGACACGTTTGCGTCAATGGCGCTGCAAGAAGCGATGCACTTCTCCGGCCAGTTTCGGTCCGATCCCTTCGGTCGCCGCAATTTGCTCGACGCTCGCTTTGCGCAAGCGATTGACCGAACCGAATTTTCGCAGGAGCAGACTTTTCCGGTTCTGACTCACGCCCGGGCAATCGTCGAGAATACTTTCGTCGATTCGTTTCTTGAGCAGAAGCTGATGATAAGCGTTCGCGAAACGATGCGCTTCGTCTCGGATTCGTTGAAGTAAGTGCAACGCCCCTGAGTCCGCCGGCAATTGCAACGGGAGTGCGCGACCTGGCCGGTAAATTTCCTCGTGCTCTTTCGCCAAACCGATGATTGGCAAATCATGCAGGCCCAGTCTCTGCAACTCACGACACGCGGACGAGAGTTGTCCTTTGCCGCCGTCGACAATGATTAAATCAGGCAGACGAACTGCCGCAAACTGCGCACGATCATCTTTCTCGGACTCTTTGTAATCGGCTGCGCGCTGCAATGCGTCGGCCGGATTTTCCTGCGAGAACTCCGCCACATCTGGATTTTTTTCGCGCGCTTCCAGAAGCACGCGCGAATATCGCCGCCGCACGACTTCGGCCATGCTGGCGAAATCGTCCTGACCCTCAACCGTCCGCACTCGATATCGACGGTAGCAATCCTTGTCCGGCACGCCGTCGCGGAAGCAAACCATCGAAGCAACCACGTGTGTCGTGGAAATGTTGGAGATGTCGAAACACTCCATCACCCGAGGCAGTCGCGGCAGCTGCAGCGCGTCGCCGAGCGTCTGCACATCGGCCAGGGGATCGACCGCGCTCGGCAACGTTCCACGGGTAAAACGCCGCACCTGTTTCGTGGTTTGGCGTACATCGTCAATCATGTTGCGAAGTTCGGCCGCTTTTTCGAATTCCATTTTGTCGGCCGCTTTGCGCATTTGCTCGTCCAATGCGTCGATCATTTCGCGCGAATGACCTTCCAGAAACTCGCAGGCCTGAGCGGCGCGCTCCCGATATTGCTCGGCCGTAGTTTCGCTTAAGCGCACCGGCACCTGATAAGTCGAAGATTTCAATTCGCGTTCACTCGGCGCGCCGCGACCAAACGTCAGGACGCCAAACTTTTTCCGCATCAAATTCAGAGTTTGTCGCAGCGCGCCCGCGTCTGCGTAGGGGCCGAAGTAACGCGCGGTGTCGTTTTTCTTGAAACGGGTCAGCCGAAAACGCGGCCATTCCTCCGACATGTCGATCTTGACCAACAAGAATCGTTTGTCGTCTCGAAACGAAATATTGTAGCGCGGCCGGTATTCTTTGATCAGCTTGCCTTCGAGCAACACTGATTCGGCTTCGCTGCGGACGACGTGCGTTTCAAAATCCCACGTCGCCTCCAACATCGCGCGTGTTTTCAAATCCGCCTGCGCCAGTTTCGACGGCAAAAAATAAGAGCTGACGCGCTTCCGCAAATCCCGCGCTTTGCCGACATAAATCACGCGATTAAAACGGTCGCGCATCAAGTACACGCCCGGTTTGTGTGGCACCTCGTGCACCTTCTTTTGCAGATCGGGTTTTTCTTTAGTAGCCATCGATCGAGCAGGAGATCGACAATCGCGCTCCGACAATTGTAGGGCAAGCGCCTCGCTTGCCGGGAGCGAGTGGCAGGCCGAGGCGCCTGCCCTACAAAAAACCAAGACTACGCGGCCCGACGCCGCGGCAGCGCCGACTGAACCATCATGAGCTCGCTCACATTTTCCGGCGTCAGCAAACCAACCAATCGTTTCATACTGTCGAGCACCGGCACGGCCGGACAATTGCATTCCTGCATGATCCTGAACGCTTCTTCGAACCGAGTCCCCGTGGTCACGGTCGGAATATCGCGACGCATCACATCTCCGACGCGAATCGCCGGATCATTCTTGCGCAAGGCAGCGATTAGACCGTGTCGCGTCAAGATCCCCGCGACGTTTCCGGCTTCATTGAGCACAGGAAAATCGTGCTGCGACGTTGCGAGCAAAGCATCGACCGCTTCCTGCAACGTGGCACTCTCCGGAAGCGACCGAAATTCGCGAACCATTGCGCTTGAAACCGGAAACCGCCGCGAAACATCGCGCATTTGCGCCAGCGCCGCTTCCTGCGACGCCCCGATGTAAACGAAGAGCGCGATGAAAAGCAGGAATGGATTCGAAAACAAACCGAGGAATCCAAAAACAAACGCGCAACCTTGGCCGATGCTGGCGGCGATTTGTGTTGCTCGCGCGTAACTTAAGCGCGTCGCGAGCAGTGCGCGCAAAACGCGGCCGCCATCCATCGGAAAAGCCGGAAGCAAATTAAAGAGAAGCAGGACAACGTTTATTGTTAGTAACACATCATTCAGACTGCTTGCTGCGGTTGGCGGATAAACGAACGAGCCGCCGGTGATAAAGAGGCAAAACGCAATGATCAGGTTCACCGCCGGGCCCGCGGCCGCGATGATCAATTCCTGGATCGGCTCTTCCGGCATTCGCTCCAAACGCGCCACTCCGCCGATCGGCAGCAAGGTAATGTCGGGCGTGTTAATGCCGAACGCTTTTGCGGCAAAGGCGTGACCAAATTCGTGCAGCACGACGCAGACAAAAAGGAGCAGGATCACCAAAACGCCTGCGACCGCTGCCGCAGACCCACCTTGCGCGTAATAACCGAATGCCAGCCAGCCGATGAGCAGGAGAAACGTGATATGAATGCGTAATTGGATGCCGGCAATGCGAACAATGGGAAGTGACCAGCTCATGCTTGAATGTCGTTCGTTTTGAATCGCACGCCAACAGTGTTGAAGACGCCCCAATCACAATTCAGACTGAATGAGATGGAGATTTTCGATGTTGCGATTGTCGGTGGCGGACCGGCCGGTTCGACCTGCGCTGCGTTTTGCGCGGCCGCCGGATTGCGAACGCTGGTTCTGGAGCGTGAAAAATTCCCGCGCGAAAAAGTCTGCGGCGATTGCATCAATCCGGCGTGCTGGTTGGTCCTGGAGAAACTCGAGCTCGCCGAACAAGTTCGAAATTGGCCGCATGGTGTGGTCAACGCCGTAGAATTCATCGCCATCGGCGGCCAGAAATTGCGGGTCGATCTTCCGCAAGGCGAGGACGGTATGATCAGCGTCAAGCGCAGCCTGTTTGACCACCTTCTTCTTAAGCGAGCGAGCGCGCTCAGCGCCCAGATTCGCGAAGAGGCAACGGTGATCGCGCTCGATCGGACCGCTCCGCAAAATTGGAAGATCGGCATCGTGCGGGAGACTTTCGCCGCGCGCATCATCGTCGGCGCCGATGGACGTAATTCGACCGTCGCCCGGCTGCGCAATCTGCTGCCGCGCCCCGAGCGCGAGCGTGTTGCATTGCAAGCGCACATTCCGCTCCCGCGCGACTTCGGAAATCGGATCGTGCTGCAATTTCTGCCGGAAGGTTATTCCGGCCAGTCGCCGGTGAACGATGGCGAGCTCAACCTCTGTCTGGTGGGAAAGCCGCAAACGATTTCGTCGCTCCGAACTTGGGCCGAGCGAGAATTTAATCTAAGCGCCGATCAATCGTGGCGCACGATCACTCCGCTGACGCGCGCGCCTGTTCCAGCCGCGCACGAAAATTTGTTCTTCATCGGCGATGCGGCGCGCGTCGTCGAGCCGTTTACCGGCGAAGGCATTTATTACGCGTTACGCTCAGGCGAGTTGGCGGCCAGTGCGATTGCAAAAATCATTCGCGGAGAAGACCGCCGATCTCCAATACGAGAATTCACTCATGCTCATCGCGCGATGTATCGCGGGCGATTGTGGATCAATCGAATCGCGCGCGCCGCGGTCTTATCGCCGCGGTTCGCGTCGCATTTGGTAGGAGCTACGTTCATGAGCGGGCCGATCCTGCGATCGCTGACCCGACAAATCGTCAGACCTGTTGGCGCGCCGCCTTGACCGTATTCGACATCAACATCGCAATCGTCATCGGCCCAACGCCGCCCGGAACCGGCGTGATCGCTTTGGCTTTCGGCGCAACTTCATCAAAAGCGACGTCGCCGACGAGCCGATAACCGCGCTCGTTGGTTTTGTCTTCGACGCGGTTGATGCCGACATCAATCACCACCGCGCCTTCACGAACGTGGTCGGCTTTCACGAAGTGCGCGCGTCCGATGGCCGCAATCAGAATGTCAGCCGAGCGCGTAATCTCCTCGAGATTCTTGCTTCGCGAATGTGCAACAGTCACGGTGGCGTCGCCGCCTTTGGCTTTTTGCATCAGCAACAAAGCGACCGGTTTTCCAACGATCATGCTGCGCCCAAGAACGACGACATGGGCGCCAGCGATGTCGATCTCGCTTTCAATCAGGAGCCGTTGCACTCCAAGCGGCGTGCACGGAACGAAACCGGTTGGGTCGCCCATCGCGAGCTTCGCCACATTGAGCGGATGAAACCCATCCACGTCTTTCCTCGGATTGAGCGCACGCACGATCGCGCCTTCATCGATCTGTTTCGGCGGCGGCGATTGAACCAGAATACCGTGGACTTTGGGATCGCGATTCAATGCTTCGACCCGCTCAAGCAATTCGCTTTGGGTCGTTGAAGCCGGCAGCTCGAGCTTGACCGAATGTAGACCGAGCTCGCGACTCATTTTGTCTTTTGAGCGCACATAAGTGCGCGACGCCGGGTTATCGCCGATAAGAACGACCGCAAGTCCCGGCGTGACGCCTTTGGATTTCAGCTCTGCGATCTGCGTCCGAAGATCGACATACACTTTTCCAGCAATGGCGCGGCCGTCGATCAGATTTCCCATAGGCCGAACTTAAATGAGTCAGCGCCGCTCAACCAGCGACATCATCGCATCCTGCAGACGCAGTCGCTCGGTTTCGAAGTTTTCTGACGTAGATGTCGATCTTATCTGCTGGGGGTGGCCGATGATCACGCGCACTTTCGAAAAAGGCCGCGGAATGATGAACCGGTCCCAACTTTTCACACGCCAGCAGCTCGAGTATTCCATGTTGATCGGCACGACTGGGGCTCCGGTTTTCTGCGCGAGAAAAATAATGCCCGGTCCTAGCTCGTAGGCGGGACCGCGCGGGCCATCTGGCGTCAACAGAACGTCATGGCCGGAACTAAGAATGTTGCTCAACTCCAGAAGCGCGGCGGCACCCATTCGCGAGCTCGATCCGCGGACCACATCAAACCCAAAACGCTTAGTGACATCCGCGATTAAATCTCCATCACGGCTCGCGCTAATCAAACCGGCGCCCGGTCGCTGCGGGAAAAACTTCTTGAGGACAAACGAAATCAGCAGGAGGCGATTGTGCCAGAGCGCTGCAATGTAATTTCCTTTCACCGGCTTTCCCAGCACGTCCGCGCGGTCGTCGATTTCGTAGCGGAGTGTGCGGGCCCAAATTTGGAGCAAGCGAAATCCAAACGCGATCAGCCATCGCGCGCGCCAGCCTTCGATCTTCAAGGTTTCTTGCGCGCGCCGCGGCGCGAAGTTTGATCGGCCCAGCGATAAGCCCGCGAGTTCGGCAAGCCGATTTGATCGAGGATCCGCCACACTACCGTGTCCACAACATCGACAACTGAGGTTGGGCGGCTGTAGAAAGACGGAATCGCTGGCAATACGATCGCGCCCGCTTCGAGGAGGGTGACGATGTTGCGCGCGTGAATCAGGTTCCAAGGCGTTTCCCGCGGAACGACGATCAATTTGCGGCGCTCCTTCAAAAAAACGTCGGCCGCGCGCAAAAGCGCGGTATCACTCGAGCCGGACGCGATCCTTCCAATCGTCGCCATCGAACAAGGAACGATCACCATTGCATCAAATCGAGCCGAGCCGCTGACGAACGGAACATTGAGGTCGTTCTCAGCATGCTGCACGATTGCCTTTGGAATTTTGAAAGCGCCGAGTTCCTGTTTCGCCACTTGTTTCGAGTGACTGCTCAAGACCAGATGAACCTCGTGCGGGGCGGGATCGATTTGATCGAGCAATCGCTGTAAATAGATCGAACCGCTGGCGCCGGTAGCGGCGATGACAAGTTTCATCGGCGAAGAGTTTGAATTTAACCAGTTAAGGGGGCAATAAGATACACGATGGTCAAGAAACTGTTACATACCCGCTACCGGGTGAAAGATCTGGAGAAGACGGTAGCGTTTTATAAAGACGTGCTCGGACTTCAGGAAACGCGGCGGCATACTTCCGGCCGCGGATCGCAACTGGTTTTTCTCAAGGCGCCCGAAAGCGAAGAGGAAATCGAGCTCTGCAAATTCGACGACAGCGGCCCGGTGATCGTTGGTCCGGACCTGACTCATCTCGCGTTTGAAGTGGACGATTTAGAAAAATTCGCGCGCGAAGCGGCGGCGAAAGGTTACCCGCTTTCAGACGGTCCACACAAAACGTCCGGCGGCAGCGTCATCGCCTTCATCGACGCTCCGGAAGGCTACGAGATCGAACTGATCCAGCGGGGCAATGATTTGTAGCCAACGCTTGCGCGCGTTGAATCTTTATCGCTAATTTGCCGCCCATGAAGCGTTGGTATCGAGCCGGGTTTGCCTGTTGCGCTGTCGGCCTTGCGGCCCTCTGCCTTGCGGTCGAACCGGCAACGATCCCGCCGGAAGACGAAAATCCGAACGAGGTTCGGCCGACCGGTGTTCCGCATCGGCAGCATTCGACGGCTAAATCGAAGACGACTTCGGATTCGGACGCAAACGCGAGCGCAACTCCGCGACGACGCAAGGCACATCGGACTGCGGCGAAATCGGGCGAATCCGAGGAGCCAATTCCCACCCAGACCGTGCCGGGTTCTATTCCCAAGACCGGCGCGAGTTCCGTTATCGTGATCAATGCCAGTAATGGCCAAGTGCTCTACGAAAAAAATCCGGACCAAATCCGAGCGCCTGCAAGTACGACGAAACTTTTAACCGGACTGATCGTGGCTGAGAGCGGCTCCTTGGATCGGCCAGTCACGGTCGCGCAGGTCGATACTTTCGCCGAGCCGGTAAAGTTAAATATTAAACCTGGCGAGATCTATCAGCGGATCGATCTGCTGCGCGCGTTGCTGGTAAAAAGTCCGAACGACGTAGCGCGTTGCCTGGCGCGCGATAATGCCGGCAGCGTCGAAGCGTTCGCGGAACGAATGAACCAGCGCGCGTTTGCGCTCGGGGCCAGGAATTCGCATTTCGTGAACCCGAATGGATTGCCGGATGCAAGGCAATATTCGACCGCGCGCGATTTGTCGACGATCGCGCGGGTGGCGTATGCGAATTCGACAATTCGTTCGATCGTCTGCCTGCCGCAGCTTGTTTTCCGCTATTCGAACGGCCGCACGCGCGAACTGGAAAACACCAACAAACTTTTGAAGCGATTGTCCTACTGCAACGGGATGAAGACTGGTTACACCGAGGCCGCCGGGAAATGTTTGATCGCGAGCGGTTCGCGACCGGGCAAAGACATCATCGTGGTTGTGCTCGGCGACAGCCACTCCGGAGTCTGGCGCGACGCGGGCGCGCTCCTCGCCTGGGCACTCTGGAATCCATCGGCCGGATGAGCGACATCTACGCGCGGCAATTGGAAGCTGTGCGCGCGCATTCGTTAGATCGACATTTGCGTGAAGTCCGCAGCTCTCACGGAACGGTGGTCGAGATTGACGGCAAACAACTGATCAACTTTGCCTCAAACGATTACCTCGGACTCGCGAACGACCCCCGTTTGCGCGAGGCAGCGACGAAAGCGATCGCGGAATTTGGTGTCGGCGCGGGCGCGTCCCGATTGATTAGCGGCACGCACTCGTCGCATGTTCGCCTGGAAACCGCGTTGGCAAAATGGAAAGGAACTGAAGTGGCCCTCTCCTTTGGCAGCGGTTACGCAGCAGCGGTCGGAGCGATTCCTGCTCTGGTTGGCAAGAACGACATCATCCTGCTCGATAAATTGTGTCACGCATCGCTAATCGATGGCGCCAGGCTGAGCGCTGCTACGCTGCGCATTTTTCCCCACAATCATCTCGGCAAACTGAAGAGTCTCCTCGAATGGGGCTGCCGAAAAAATTCTACTGCGCGCATTTTGATTATCACGGAATCCGTCTTTTCCATGGATGGCGATCGCGCGCCGTTACGCGAGATCGTTGAATTGAAAAAAAACTTCAGAGCTCAATTGCTTTTGGATGAAGCACACGCCATTGGCGTGATCGGGCCAAACGGCCGTGGTCTGGTAGCTGAGGAAAATTTCAGTCCTGAGGTCGATGTTCAAATGGGAACGCTGAGCAAAGCGCTCGGTGTGAGCGGTGGCTATATTTGCGGACCGCGAAACATGATTGAGTGGCTGATCAATCGGGCGCGCTCGTTTATTTTTTCAACTGCGCCACCGCCGGCGCTGGCTGCGGCGGCAAACGCGGCTGTCGATTTTCTTTCGTCACCGGAAGGTGAAAAGCGGCGCCGGCTGCTGTGGCGGAACATCGACATCCTGGCCGAAGAGCTTCCGGTTCGTCCTGTCAGCGCGATTGTTCCGTGGATTATCGGCGATGAACAGGCCACGCTGGCCGCGGCGCGAAGTCTTCAAGACGAAGGATTCTTTGTGCCAGCGATCCGTTATCCAACCGTGGCGAAAGGTTCTGCGCGATTGCGGGTAACCGTCTCTGCGGCGCACGAAGAAGCGGAGTTGCGGTCGCTGGGCGCCGCGATAAAGCGAATTGCGAAAAAGAAACTACGCTAAGCCGTGCTTTGAGCTTACGGCGTGCGCGATGACGCCGAGTAGCGAAGGAGCGGACTCGGCATCAAAGCTGGATTTTGTTCAACCGTGCTCGGAGCGTTGGCAGGCACGTCCTCTGGGCCTTCGGCCGGAGGCGCTGGCTCTTCGCCCAGCGCGCCGGGCCCGGTCGGCCTGCTCGCGTACTTGGCCATCAAACGCTGCTCGAGCGTTTGATGTGCAGACGTGGTCTGAGACGTGGTCGAACAAGCTGGCAGGAACGCCAGGCTAAGCAGACAGAAAGCGATTTCGATCTTCATTGGAGTCGGAAGTTAGGACTGGCGACGCTTTTATAATTACTATAATCAGCGCTCGAATAGCAAGAACTTTTTTGCCTCATGAAAAGCGGCCTAAAATGGCCGTTAGTTTCTCCACGGTTCCCTTTGGCCAAAGCTTCCGCTCTGTCACCAGGGCATTGTCCAAGGAACGATGTTCCGCCCAATCCGGCTCGACCGGGATTCGCGGGATCGCTTCAACCAAGACTTTCTTAGCAGCCTCGGCGTTCGCGGTCAGATGGCCGAACACGGTTTGCGCCGACACCGGCTCCTCTTCCACCTTCCAGCAATCGTAATCGGTGATCATTGCCATCGTGGCCAGCGCGATCTCCGCTTCGCGCGCCAATTTCGCTTCGGGCAAATTGGTCATGCCGATGACGTCGAAGCCGTTGCGCCTATTTAATTCAGACTCCGCCCGGGTCGAAAATGCCGGCCCGTCCATGTTCACATAGGTGCCGCCATTGTGGACCGTAACTCCGACCTTTCTCGCCGCCTCGGCGAGCAGATTTCTCAATTGGAGACTGATCGGTTCGGCAAAAGAAACGTGCGCAACAATGCCTTTACCGAAAAACGTGTGACCGGCGCGCAAACTCGTGCGGTCGTAAAATTGCGACGGCAACAAGATATCGCGTGGCTTGTATTTCTCCTGCAGACTGCCGACCGCAGTGACGGCAATGATCCAGCGCACATTTAGAGAACGCAGCGCATAAATATTCGCGCGGTGATTCAGCTCGTGCGGAAGAATTCGGTGACCGCGGCCATGCCGCGGCAAAAAATAAACCTGCCGTCCGCTGATGTTGCCGCCGATCAACGCGTCAGAGGGCGAACCAAACGGCGTCTCAAGCCTTTGTTCGGTGACATTGCGCAGTTGCTCCATGTGGTACAAACCACTTCCGCCGATGATGCCAATTGCCGGAGCGTTTTCTTTCATTCGCGAGCTGATTTAATCCGAAAGAGCGACAAGTTGAAAAGCGGATAATCTCGCCGTGGCGAAGGCTGACGGGCGGTGTATTATTTCGCCCGCGATGCCCAAGTTTTTCATTAAAACCTACGGCTGCCAGATGAACGAGCGCGACTCGGAACAAGTCGCGCATTCGCTCATCGCCCGTGGCTATGAACGCGCGCAGAGCGAGTTCGACGCGGACGTGGTGCTGCTGAACACCTGCAGCGTCCGCGATATGGCTGACCAAAAAGCGCTTGGAAAAATGGGGATGCTCGGCCGCATTGCCAACGAGAGGCCGCACGCTGTTTTTGGTTTTCTCGGCTGCATGGCACAAGCGCGCGGAGCTGCGTTGCTGAAAAATTTGCCACATGTCGATCTTGTCGTTGGGACGCAAAAGTTTCACCGCGTCGCGGATTATGTAGACGACGCATTGGAAAGGAAACGAACACGCAGAATGGACGATCCGCGCTTCTCGATCGTTGACGTCGACGAGGAAGCCGGATCGCAGTCGACGATTCGCGATCAACAACTGACGCCGAAACAGGCGACCGCGTTCGTCTCGATCATGCAAGGCTGCAACATGCACTGCACATTTTGCATCGTCCCGCAGACACGCGGCGCTGAGCGCGGCCGCACGATTAACGAGATTGCCGGCGAAGTTCGCGAACTTGTTTCCCGGGGCGTCAAAGAAGTGACGTTGCTCGGTCAAATCGTAAACCTCTACGGCCGCCACGAATTTCCAAAGATCGACAATAAGAGTCCGTTTGTGCAATTGCTCGATGCCATTCACGAAATCGACGGCTTGGAGCGCCTTCGCTTCACTTCGCCGCATCCGATCGGGTTCCGCGAAGATTTGATCGACGCCTACCGGCGTTTGCCAAAACTAGTCGATCACCTTCATCTGCCAGTGCAATCGGGATCGAACAAAATCTTGAAAGCAATGCACCGCGTTTACACCGCCGAGAAATATGTCGATCTTGTCGGGCGAGTTCGCGAGGCGAGGAAGGACATTGCCATAACCACCGACATCATCGTCGGATTTCCGGGTGAGACTGACGATGATTACAAGCAGACGCGCGATTTGGTGGAAAAAATTCAATTCGACAACGCCTTCGTGTTTCGATATTCGCCTCGACGTGATACGCCGGCGGCGGAAATGACAGCCCAAATCGACGAAGGCATCAAAGCGCAGCGCAATCATGCTTTGCTCGAACTTGTGAACGAATCGGCACGCCGCATTAACGAACGTCTGGTCGGTCGAACTTTGGAGGTGCTTTGTGAAGGGCCGAGCAAAACAAACTCGTCGCGCCTGATGGGACGCACGCGCGCAAATAAAATCGTTTTATTCGAGGGCGCCGATGATCTCGTCGGCGCACTTGTCGATGTTCGAATCGAACGCGCCACCGGATTTAGCCTTTACGGAACACCAGTCGCAGCCGATGCCGGCCTCGCGACGATCGCCGCATGATTTACGATTTGTCATTACAAACAGGCGGTTTGATTACGGGGATCGTTTTGCTCCTTCTGAGCCTGCCGGGATTGGTCAAACCTGCACCGGTCCAAAATTGGCTGAAACGCTTTCCGCGCTCGAGCATTGCCGGCGTTGTGCTTCTGACTTTGACGTTGGTCTGGTCGTTCTGGTTGCTGGCCACAATGGAGATGGGCGAGTTCTCCAGCTTTCGCCGTCCGCTGATGGTCGTGCTCCCGATTGGTTATGCGCTCGTCCTCCGCTTCGTCGACGAATTTCTCGCGGTTCGCGCGCTCGGTATACTTTGCTTGCTTGCCGCCGAACCACTTTTAGAGGCCGCATTCTTCCGTTACGAAACCAGCCGCTTATTCCTGACGGCGCTCGCCTACTTACTGATCGTCGCGGGTCTTTTTTGGGTGACGATGCCATACTTATTGCGCGACCAGATCAATTGGAGCGCGCACAGCAGCACCCGCTGGCGCACAATTCACGGTATCGGGGCAGCTTACGGTCTGACGATTCTCGCCTGCGCCTTTACCCAATACTAATCTCGCGAGTTGAGGCGGCTTCTTGTCATTCGCGGCGGCGCGATCGGCGATTTCATTCTCACTCTCCCTGCGCTGAAAGCATTGCGCGACGCCTATCCAAACACGCACCTCGAAATTCTCGGCTACAAACACATCGCGGTGCTTGCTGAGAATCGGTTTTACGTGCAACGAGTCCGCTCGATTGAATCCGCGCGGCTTTCGCGATTCTTTGCCAAAGATACAGATCTGCCGCCGCCAGAACTCGCGAAATATTTCGCCGGGTTCGATCTGGTAATGAGTTATCTCTACGATCCCGATTCAATTTTCGAAGACAATTTGCAACGCAGCGGCGCCCGAAAAATTGTCCGCGGCCCGGGCAAGATCGACAACCGCTCGCATGCAGCCCGCCAACTGGCGCAGCCAATCGAAGAGCTCGGTCTCTCGATTTCCGACTTGGCACCGAAACTTTATCCTTCCAGCGAAGATCGACATCGTGCCCGCGATCTTCTGGGCGGATTGCCGGCGCCGATTGTGGCGTTTCATCCCGGAAGCGGGAGCGACAAGAAGAACTGGCCCCTTCAAAACTGGATTGAGCTTGGAAACCACTTCCTCAAAAATTTTGCTGGCTGGCTCGTGATCGTTTCCGGTGAAGCCGACGAACATCAAACGCGGCAGCTTGAATCGATCTGGGAAAATCCGCGAGCTCGTTTCGCGAAAAATTTGCCGTTACCCGATCTGGCGGCAGTGCTTGAGAAGACGATCTTTGTCGGGCACGACAGCGGCATCTCTCATTTGGCTGCAGCGGCAGGTGCAAACTGCATTTTGCTATTCGGTCCCACCGATCCGGCGGTTTGGGCGCCTCTCAACGACAACGCGCGGGTGATCCAAGCGCCAGACGGAGATTTAAAACGCCTCGATGTTGATGTTGTCCGGGCGGCGTTCGATCAGGAACTGATGCGCATCGGCATCAGCACGTAAAGAAACGGCGTCTGGATTTTCAAAACGCCAGGGCTCATCTCGTCGATGAGATCGAGGAAAACCTCGTCCTCGGTCAAGTTGCGCAGTGGCGCCATCAAGAATTCCGGATTGAAAGCGATCGAAAAATCGCGGCCTTTGTATTGCACAGGCAGCGATTCCTTGGCTTCACCGACTTCCGGAGTGTTGGCGGTGATGTCGATATTGTTCTTAGCGAAGTTGAGTTTAATCGAGTTCGATTTCTCGCTCGCCAAAAGCGACACGCGGCGAAGCGAATTGAGAAACGTCTCGCGCTCGAGGGTCACACGTTCCTTGGCTTCCCCTGGAATAACCTGTTTGTAATTCGGATAATTGCCTTCAATTAATTTCGAGACGAGCAGCGCCTTGTTCAAATCGAAAGCGATCTGGCCGCTGGCAACGCTCACTTTGACGTCGCCATCATCGGTCAGTAGCCGTTGCAGTTCGGTGACGGCCTTGGTCGGAACAATGATGTCCGCCTCCTGGCTGCGCGGAATTTCCAATTCGATATCGACCATGGCCAACCGCCGTCCATCCGTCGCCACAAGTGTGAGCTTGTTCTCCTTCAAACTAAACAGGAGACCGTTGAGGACGTAGCGCGTTTCATCGGTCGAGATCGCGTAGGAAGTTCTGCGCAAACCGTCGCGCAAATCTTTCTGCCGGATTGTGACCACCTTGGCATCTTCGAATTTCGGAAGGGGCGGGAACTCTTCTTCCGGCAGTCCGAGGATCTTGAAATAACTCTGGCCGCTGCGAATGGAAGCGGCGTTTTTTCCATCGACATCGATCTGGACTTCACTCGAAGGAAGCTCGCGCACGATGTTGAAGAGCCGGCGCGCCGGAAGTGTGGTCGCCCCTTCCTTTTCCACTTCCGCTTCAAAACTTCCACGAACGCCAACGTCCAAGTCTGTCGTCGTCAGATGAACTTCGCCGTCGTTTGCTTGGAGCAGGACGTTGGAAAGAATCGGCAGAGTGGTGCGCGTACTGACGACGTTTTGGACCTGTTGCAAACCTTCGAGCAGCTTTTCTTTTGTAGCGCTAAACTTCATGAACGCGATTCTGCCTAAGATGTTAGGCGTGCGATCTTATTCGGCAACCGTAATCTCACAGCGCTATTAGCGTTGCAACGAGCTGTCGATAAACGAAATCGTCTGGCGAATGCTGTCCTGCTCTTTCATTCGCTTTTTCACTAACTTGCACGCGTGCAAGACGGTGCCGTGATCTCGCCCGCCGAAGGCGTCCCCGATTTCATTGAGCGACGATTTCGTCAATTCCCGAGCCAGATACATCGCGATCTGCCGCGGGAACGCGATACTGGCCGGCCGGCGCTTGCTCGTCATGTCCGCCAGCCGTACGTCGAAATGCTCAGCCACCCGTCGCTGAATTTGCTCGATCGTGATCGAAGTCCGCGCTTCTTCCTGCAAAATGTCCTTGAGCAAATGCTCGATTACTTCGCCCGTAAGTTGTTTTCCGCTGAGCGATGCGAATGACGCCACCCGCATCAGCGCGCCTTCCAAACGGCGCACGTTGCTGCGAATTCGGTTCGCCAAAAATTCAAAGATTTCATCCGGCAACTTGATCTGCATGCCGCGCGCTTTTTTTCGCAAGATCGCAAGCCGCGTCTCGATCGCCGGCGGCTGCAGCTCGGCGGTCAGGCCCCACTCAAAACGCGAAACCAAGCGGTGCTCTAGATTGGCGATCTCCGAAGCCGGCCGGTCGCATGAGAGGACGATCTGCTTGTGACCGTCGAAGAGCGTGTTGAACGTGTGAAAAAATTCTTCCTGCGAGCGTTCTTTGCCGCCGAGAAATTGAATGTCGTCAATGCAGAGCAGATCAGCCTGACGGTAGCGCTTGCGGAATTTGACCAGGTTATTGTGTTGAATCGCGTCGATGAATTCGTTGATGAAAAGTTCGCTCGAAAGATAAATCACCTTCATGTGTTTCTTTTTCGCGAGCACGTACTGCCCGATCGCTTGCATCAGGTGCGTTTTGCCAAGACCTACCCCGCCGTAAATAAAAAGCGGGTTGTAGGTGCGCGCCGGTGACTGCGCCACGGCCAGACTGGCGGCATGTGCAATTTCGTTGTTCGGTCCAACCACGAACGATTCGAATGTATTGCGCGGATTGAGACCGAGGGCACTGCTGCTCGCCGATCTTGTTTCACGTCCGGAATCAGTTTGTCTTGAGACGCTGATTGCTTCGCTGATCTCAACCGGCGATTCGGAGGAAATGAATTTGATTTCGCGCGGCTCGCCGAAGGCCGTGAGAATCGCCGCTTGCAGCGCCGCCAGGTGATTACTCTCGATCCAGTATTGGTAAATGTTGTTCGGCACTCGAAAACTCAGCGTCTTGTCGGTGGCCCCCGCTAACTCGACCGCCGAGAACCAACGCTTAAACGTGTCCGCGCTGACTTGAGGTTTTAGAGCGGCGGAGAGTTTCCTCCAAAGCTGGGTGCATTTCTCGTCCATAGGGACTTGTTAACAGTGTTACACAATCGCCATAAAGGCGGCTGCAGGAGGAATTTCGCGCTTCGGGCCAAGGCGACGCTTCGCCAACGCCGCAGGCATCTGAAGCACTAAAAAACGCTTAAAACTACAAAAATCGCCAAAATACGAGGGAAAACGTGCGTTCACGTTCAGAGCAAACGATGGTCGCGAGCTAGGAGCGACATCTCTGTTGAATTCTCGATTTACCAGGGTTAAGGCCTCACTCATTCTTAGGAATCAATTTCTCTCAGACATGTTCACATCTTATTCACACGCCCCTCCTTTTCGTCCCCTGCCACGGGCTTGAGATTAGAAATCGCGTTCGACATCGACAAGAAAAAATCTGAACTTTATTTTTCTTTTTCGGTCAAAAAAATCTTGACTGAAAAACCAAAACGAGCGTGTCCCCAAGTGATGATAATTTCTCGCCGCGCGTAGCGAATGATCGCATCCGCGAGCAGCGCCATTTTCTCTGCTTCACCACCTTGGTAATGTATTCTTGCGCCTCCGATTCAACATGCCGCGCGTTCTAACTGCATTTGCCTTTCTGATTTTCGTGGTCTCAACCTCGAAAGCGTTCGGGGCGGAAGAATTGCTGCCGCCGTTCGGATTTCGCTGGAATGATCCGATGTCGCGGGTCGAGGCAGTGCTCAAAGGCGCGAAGGCAACAATTGTTTCTCGCGAGAAAAAAGAAAATCGCCAAATCTGGACCGTGGAAGGCCTCGTCCATCCCGGATTAAAGAGGACGCTCTTTACTTTTAAAAGCGGCGCCCTGTTCGGTGTCGAGTTGCAATACGAATATCCCGATTGGTCGATCGAGCGTTACAACGAACGGATGGGCGAAATTCGCCGTTACTTCGATGCCAAGTACGGAACCGGAAAATTAGTTTCGCGCACGCGCGACACCGACTCCGACGTCATTCAAACATTGGTCGGTTATCAGTGGACCATCGGCGCGACCATGCTCGAGCTGTTCTATTTTTCCGCGCAACACGACGCACTCATGTTCCGCACTATTTCGGTCGATTACAAAGCGCTGTAACCTCTTCTGTAGCGGCGCTCTGTGAGCGTCGCATTATTTGTCCGGCGGTCATAGACCGCCGCTACAGCAAACGTTTAAATTTACAGAGTCGTCTCAGCGACGGCTGATTGTCGATGTTTCGCGCCGCGTTGCGTTTCTTTTTGCAACCGCTTGAGTTTGCTCGACAAGCTTGTTTTGGCCGCTGAGCTCATCCGATCGATAAAAAGAATCCCGTTGAGGTGATCGACTTCGTGTTGAATGGCGCGCGCCAGGAATCCAGTCGTTTCGATTTCAATCGCCTCGCCGTCCAGATTCTGTCCCCGCACCGTGATCGATTTTGCCCGCTCAATTTCGCCGGTGATTTCCGGAAAGCTCAAACATCCTTCGGTTCCCGTTTCGGTTTCGCCGCCCAGGTCGATTTGTGGATTGATCAGCGCCAGCGGCATCACGCTTTGCGGATCGACGCTTTTGCCGTTCAACTGCATCGTGCTCGGTCGATCCTCGACCTGCGAAACATCGAGCACCGTGAGTTGAAGGGACTCGCCGACTTGGGGCGCCGCCAAACCGACGCCGTTCGCGGCGTGCATTGTCTCGATCATGTTCTGCGCCAACTCCCGAACGCGATCGTCGATCTTCTCAATCCGTTTTCCTTTCGCCCGCAGAATCGGGTCACCGTATTGCAAGATCGACAATCTCATCGCTCGCCACGCGTGAACGCCGGCAAATTCTTCACGCCGGCAAGCTTCAACGCGTCCATGACTTTAACGATTGTCCCGAACGACGCTTTCTTGTCGGCTTGAAGGGCGAGCGTGCTCCGTCGCGTTTCCGATAAGTTTTTCACCGCACGTTCCAGTTCTTCCACCGCCACGGTTTTCCCATCCAATTTGATTTCGTCGTTTTGATCGACAGTCACGATCGCGTTCTCGAGCTCGGCCGGCGCGATCGTCGCCGTTTTTGATTCCGGCAAATTGATCTGCACTTGAGGCTGATCCTTTTTGAACGTGGTCGAGACGACGAAGAAAATCAGCAGGATCGTCAGGATGTCGACCAGCGAGACAATGATGATTGAGGGCGCGCGCCGTTTGCGGACTGCAAATTTCACAGGTGTCGATCTTGCATCACGCCATCGGCGCGATTTCCGGCGTGGCGGGCTCCGCCGGCGTCACCATCTGCGTGGGGACCTGCGTCTTGGCTCGCCCACCGGCGAGCCGGCCGTGGTAACATTTTGAAAGCAGATCCGTGACCAGCGATTCCATTTCCACCGAGAGGACTTCCACTTTTTTCGAAAAATAAACAAACGCGACCAAACTTGGGACGGCGATTCCGAGGCCGAAGACGGTGCAGTTAAGCGCTTCGGAAATTCCGCGCGCGATCAGTTTTGGGTCGGCCGAAGTAGCGCTGACGCCGAGACTGGCGAAAACGTGTACCAAACCGGAGACCGTCCCGATTAGTCCGATCAGCGGCGCGATACCGATGATAACTTCCAGGACGACGAGCCCTTTTTCCAAGCGGACCATCTCGTGACGCGCGCGCGTTTGCACCGTCTCCACGTTTTCCGAGCGCGGCCAGCGCAAATGCGCTAGCGCGACGCGCACGATCCGGGCGAGCGAAGACGCGTCATGTTGCACGATGCGAAAGAGCCGTTCTGGATTTGCGCCAGGAGCGAGGCGTTCCATTTCGCTCTCGATCGTGAGCGGCAGCACATTTTTTTCCCGCAATGCCAGCGTCCGCAAGATAATCACGGTGAGCGAAACGATTGAGCACACCAGCAAAGGCCACATGAAAATGCCGCCCTTGGTAAAAAATCCGCCTATGGTTTGAAAAACGTCGAGCATGATTCAACGGCCGTCATCGATTGCTAAATGTGGTGAATGAAATTTCCGTTTCCAGACCTTCTGGCGGCAAGGCGCTCGCTACATCTTCCGGGATCGGCGGTAACTGGACTTCAATAATCGACTGGAGACACACATTCGCGAAAGCTTCATTAGCGTCATTTGCCATCACCTTGAGATTCCTTACTCGTCCGCTGCGGTCAATCGCAAAGCTGATGCGTGCAGTCCCGAGGCTGATCAGATCGGTCTTTGCTTCGACGTAGGCGTACCAACGCGAACCAATCGCATCGAAAAGCATTTTTTGATAGCGGCCAAGCGGTGTCCCAATTGCATTGACTGCGGAGGTGCCACGATTCGTGATCGATCCGGCCAGACGCGTCTTTTGTTTAAAGGGTTGATAGCTTGACTTCGGTTGCTGCGGCGTGCTCGCAGCGCTGGGACGCGGCGTCGGGGTGGAAGTTAACATCGCAAACTCTTCCGACTTCGAAATCGGCGTCGGCTGAACTGTGGGTTGTGGTGTGGCTGATTGCTCCGGCGCCACGCTCGGCTGGGGCTGGGCGCCTTCATTCGGCAACGATTCCCGGTGCGAGTCCAAGTCAATTGCAGGGCGATCCACTCCCTGCTGCGACGGCAATGGCAAGCCGCCAGTCGGAGGAACTTCGCTCGCCGCCATTGAGTTGGCATTCGACTCAAATGTTTTTTCCTTGGGTTGCTCGGTCTGCTTCGATTCGTCGTTCGGTATGAACATCGCGTTCTTCGCCGGCGCAGGCGTGGCCAGATCGACAAACGTGAGCTCCACCGGTTTATCTTCTTCGATCACCGAAAACGGCGAATAAAGCAGCCCGCCAAAAACCGCGAGCGAATACCCGATCAGCAGATGAATGCAAAGCGCGGCCAGCAGCGCCCAAAGAATCTTGCGCGCCTCCTGTTTTCGTTCGGCCGCATCGTCCGCCGAATGGCCAATGATAAACTCCGTCGTGGTCATGCGTTTAGAACCGAAACATTATCTCACGCCCGAGATAGTGACAAACGACTTACTCCTCCTCTTCCGTCTTACTCGTTCGCGCGTGATGAAATAAATATTGCTGTGCGTAACCGCCATGGTCGCCGAAGTATTGTTGTGTGAACGCCTCGAGCCGCTTGGCGTTCAATTTTCGCGCCCGCGGAAAATACCTGTCGCGCAACACCCGCTCGATCCAAACGTCGATCGGGAACGCGCCCAGCCGCTCGTAGGCAAACAGCATCACACAATTAGCAACCTTCGGGCCTACGCCCGGCAGTTCGCACAACCGCACACGAAGATCGACATCCGAAAGCCCGGCCAACTTTGCAAGATCGACCTCTCCGCTCGCGACCAAGCGGGCGGTGGCCAGTAAACTCTTCGCGCGATAACCGAGCGCACATTTTCGCAGTTCTCTTGCCGACGTTGCCGCGATCCGTTCCGCCGATGGAAATGTGCGCACGACGTAGCAGTCGATCTCGCGAATCTCGCCAAATCGCTCCCGCAAGTTTCGCGAGATCTGCCGGATGTGCGCGACCTGTTTCATTGAGGAACAAATGAAGGTGGCGAGACCTTCCCATTTTGGCTGGCGAATGATGCGAAGTCCGCGACAAAATTGTTTCGCCGCGTTCATCGCCGGGTCGTTTGGAAACGACGCGCAAATCTCCTCGAGTGGATGATCAAGCGCAAAATAGTGCGAGACGACGCGTTGAAAACTCGACGGCTTTAAGCCGTCGAGTTTGAGCGCGCTGCCCGACGCTTTCAAAATGTCTTTCTGCTGTTCCAGATAAACCGCCAAGTTGCCGATCGCTCCAACAAATCCGCCATCGACCTTCTCCCAATGAAAGACCTGGCCTGAGTTTAGTGTCATCGTCAGGTCGAAGTCCGCTGCGGAAATTTCAACGAGCTGCACGCAGGAAATCTTGCGCTGCGCCAAAATTCTGTCACCTAAGATCGACATGGACGGGCGGCTCGCGATCGACACAGTTGTTCTTCTCGTCTATTTCGTCGGCATCGTCGCGTTAGGGCTTTGGGCCGGACGACGGAATCGAAACCTGGACGAATTCTCCCTCGGTTCGCGCTCCATTCCGTGGTGGGCTGTGCTTGCGTCCATCATCGCCGCGGAAACGAGCGCCGCTACTTTTCTGGGGACACCGGCTGAGGGTTTTAAAACGAGAGGTTACTTTTACGGTCAATTAGCAATCGGCACAGTGCTCGCGCGGGTCATCATCGCGTTCACTTTTATCAAGCCGTACTACGACTATCGCGTTCAAAGCGTGTACGAATTTCTGACCGTTCGCTTTGGCACAAAGACTAAAAACATGGCCAGCGGCATCTTTCTCTTCACGCGCGTGCTCGGGATCGGCGTCAGGCTATATCTCGGCGGCGCAATCATGGTAGTGATATGGCGCTACCTTTTCCCGTCGCTGCCGGTGAATCTCAATACCTACATCTGGGGAATTATTTTCGTCACTGTCATCACGACGATTTATACGGCGGTTGGCGGAATTAAAGCAGTTGTCTGGACAGACCTGATCCAGGCGGTGCTCATGTTTAGCTCAGTTATCTTCGCGATTTTCCTGCTGCTCCGAAGCATTCCCGGCGGATTCGAAACCGTGAAGTCGAACCTTGGAGGCCTCGGCAACGTAAAACTTTTTCAAACCGGATGGAATTCGGAATTGCCATTCGGGCCAGCTTTGAAAGCGATGCTGGAAGAACCGTACACGATTTTCGCGGCGTTCATCGGTTCGACTTTGTTAACGATGGCGACGCATGGAACCGATCAAGACATGGTGCAACGGATGTTGACCGCACCCGATCATAGGAAATCCCGCCTGTCTCTGATTCTTAGCGGCGTCATGGACCTGCCAATTGCCGGAGCATTTCTGACCGTGGGAATTTTGCTGTCGGTTTACTATTCGGTCGTTCCCGGTGCGACGCTACCCGCTGCCGACAATGAGATCTTCGGCGATTACATCGTCCATCAAATGCCGGTTGTATTTCGCGGGCTCATTATTGCCGGAATTTTTGCTACAATGATGGGCTCGACCTCGGCCGCGCTAAACGCGCTCGCCACTAGTTTCACAAAAGATTTTTATCTTCCCTACATTCGGCCGGGCGCTACCGACCGTCAGGCGATTCGCGCGGCGCGCATCGCCACTGCCGTTTTCGGCGTTCTCATGATTCTTGTTGCAACGATGGCCGCGAACGCTGTGCTCCAAGATGCGAAGCTGACCATCATTCCAATCGCGATCGGAATCCTCGGCTACACCTACGGAGCGTTGGTCGGAGTCTTTCTTCTCGGGATGCTAACGCGGCGCCGAGGCTCCGATGGCGCTAATGTTGTCGCCATGATAGTCGGGATTATATCTGTGCTCGTTCTGTGCAAGGTCACGATGCCGGCCTTCGATATTCTTGCGATGCTGCGAGGAAAACTCGTGGCTTCGCAATGGAACTTCGGATGGTTCATGCCGGATTGGTGGCCGAAAATTTCCTGGCCGTGGTTTGTTTTTGTCGGCTGCGTCGTCACTCTCTCGATCGCCGTTCTGTTTCGCACACCAGCGAGCCAGATAGCTGCTGCCGAGGCGCACGTCGCGCGTACGTCGGCTTAATCCTGTTTTTTCTTTTCACCGGCCAGCTTGATCGACAAATCGCGCAGTTGTCGCGGGTCGACATCGGCCGGCGACTGGGTCATCAGATCCATCCCGCGATTATTTTTCGGGAATGCCATCACGTCGCGGATTGTTTCCGCACCGCAAATCAACATCACGAGGCGATCGAGTCCGAGCGCGATCCCGCCGTGCGGCGGCGCGCCGAGTCGCAGCGCCCGGAGCAAGTGGCCGAACATCGATTGTCGATCTTGCGCGCTGATGCCGAGCGCCTCGAACATTTTCTCCTGCAACTGCGGCTCGTGAATTCGCAAGCTGCCACCGCCAATCTCCACGCCGTTAAGCACGACGTCGTATGCTTCGGCGCGGATCTCCGGAAACTTTTTCTTATCATCGAGCAATGACAGATCCTCGGCTTTTGGGCGGGTGAACGGATGATGCATCGCGTTCCACTTGTTTTCTTCCGCGCTCCAGAACAGCAACGGGAAATCTGTCACCCACAAAAAATCCCAGACGTCGAAGTCGGACTGGCCTTTAACAGAGGTACTTAGCAAATCCTGGATCTCGGCGACGCGGAGCCTAATTCGTCCGAGCACTTCGCAGGCGATGTCCCATTTGTCGGCGCCGAACAAAATCAGATCGCCTTCTTCAATCTTTAGTTTGGATTTCAAGGCCGTTTTCTCGGCCTCGCTGAAGAATTTCACGATCGGCGATTTCCATTCGCCGTTCTCGACCTTGATGAAAGCAAGACCTTTGGCGCCGAAAACCTTCGCGGTTTCCGTCAGCTCTTCGATCTGTCCGGTCGTGATTCCGGCAAAACCTTTCGCATTAATCGCTTTGACGACGCCGCCGGCATCGAGCGCACCGCGAAAAACTTTAAAGCCGCTCGCGCGAAAATCGTCGCTGACATCGACCAGCTCGACGCCGAATCGACGATCGGGCTTGTCGCTGCCGAATCGGCCGACCGCTTCCCGATAAGTCAGCCGATCGAACGGCGTCTTGATGTCGATGTTACGGGCAGCCTTGAAGATCGCCGCCAACATTTCTTCCGTCAGCGCGAAAATATCGTCCGGCGTGACGAACGATGCTTCGATGTCGATCTGGGTGAACTCCGGTTGCCGGTCGGCTCGAAGGTCCTCATCTCGAAAGCATTTTGCGATCTGAAAATATTTTTCGACGCCGGCGACTTGAAGCAGCTGCTTGTATTGCTGAGGCGCTTGTGGAAGCGCGTAAAACTTTCCAGGCACTAGCCGGCTCGGCACCAAAAAATCCCGCGCGCCTTCCGGCGTGCTCTTCGACAAAATTGGTGTTTCGATCTCGAGGTAACCTTGCGAATCGAGATAATCGCGCGTCGCTTTGGCGACGCGATGACGGATGCGCATGTTGCGGGACAACTCTGGCCGGCGCAGATCGTAATAGCGATAGGTCAGCCGCAGATCTTCGTTGTGGATCTCGGCGTCGATTGGAAACGGCAAATCGTCCGCCCGATTGAGAATTCGCAACTGGTTTGGAATTAATTCGATATCGCCGGTGGCGAGCTTTGAGTTTTCCGTGCCCGGTACGCGCGCCGCGACTTTCCCCGAAACTTGAATCACATCTTCGCTGCGCAAACCGTGCGCTTCTTTCGCAAGCTGCGCGTTCTCCTCCGGTCGAAAGACGACCTGGGTAATTCCTTCGCGGTCGCGCAGGTCGATGAAAATGACGCCGCCATGATCGCGCGAGACGTGGACCCATCCGGCAAGCGTCGCTTCCTTGCCGATGTCGGTCTTGCGAAGCGAATTGCAGTTGTGCGTCCGGTACATGGTCAGGCGGAACCGGAGACGTTGAAGAATTTTGCGACACTGTCCAGCAACGCGTCGCCGGCGATGAATAATTCCTGGCGCGTGGCGAGATTCTTCACCTTAACCTGCGGCCATTCGTCGCCGTAAAGAAGCGTGATCCGCGCGCCGACGTTTTCGGCCGTTTGAAATTGTTTCGCCACCTTGTCGCCCGTGAGCGGGTAATCGACGCGATAACCGCGGTCGCGCAGTTCCTGAATTTGTTCGAGCGCGTCGGAGCGTCGTTGCTCCTTGGCAATGACCACATAAATGTCGATCTTGTTTTGCTCTTTGACGGCCGCTTCCAGTTTCTCGCGGGCCGCAGCGCGATCACGTAGCAATTCACCGAGGACCACATCGCCCATCGCGAAACCGAGCGCCGGCATCGAAACCGCGCTGTCGCTAAGCTGTCCGATCAAATTATCGTAGCGTCCGCCGCCGGCAATCGCTCGCAGTTTTCCGGCGCGATCGAACACTTCGAAAACCGTGCCCGTGTAATAGGCGAGGCCGCGCACAATCCGAACATCGATATCGATGAAACCAGCGAGCCCGCGCGCGCCAAGTCCATCCACTAGCCGGTCCAGTTTCCCGCTGTGGCCGCCTTTGTCGAAGATCGAGAATACCCGGTGAGCGAGTTTGCCAAGCTTCGCCTCCGTTTTCTCGCGCGGTTCGCGGCCTGATTTATCGATCGTCTGCAAAACTTCCTCCCATTTTTCGGTTGGAAGTTTTTGTTGCAGCAAAAAATCCGTCCAGAATTCGCGGTCGCTGATCCGAACGACGAAATCTTCTTCGGTCAATCCGAACGCGCGCAAAATGTCGATGCAAAGGGCGATCAGCTCGATGTCGGCGGCGAAATCGCTCTCGCCCATGATGTCGCAGTTCAGTTGGTAATGTTCCCGCAATCGGCCGCGCTGTTGTTTTTCGTAACGAAAGAACTGACCGATGGAAAACCACTTGAGCGGTTTCTTGAACGCGCGCTCGTGAGCGGCGACCACGCGCGCCAGTGTCGGCGTGAGCTCGGGCCGCATCGACACTTCGCAGTCGCCCTTGTCGGTAAAATTGAACAGTTGATCGACGATTTCGGCGCCGCTTTTTTTGCGATAGAGATCAGTCGGCTCGAGAAATGGACCGTCCCATTCCACGAATCCATAGCGCCGGGCTACTTCGCGCCAGCGCGCGAAGGTGTAGTTCCGCGCCGCACAGTCGCCCGGCAAAAAATCTCGAAAACCTGGGAGTGGTTGCATCATTTCAAAAACCAGGCAGCCCTTTGGCCGCGAACCATTTGTGCGGTCGAATAAGTCGCCGCTGCCTGAAGTCAAACTTCTTCACAAGAAAGAGCATTGGTTAACCAAAGCAAAGGACAACTATGAAAGAAACTACATTAGCGAAAATATTGGCCGTGGCTTGCGGATTGGGCCTCGTAACAGCGATGGCTCAAACCTCGACAACGGTCACAACAACCAAAGATGCTGCGACGGGGACCGCCGTGACCGAGACCAGTACGACCAGCGCGATCGGAACGATCGCCACTTATACACCCGGCACCGATTACATCACGTTTCGGACGAGCACAGATGCTGCGCCGGTCCGTTATTACTACACCAAGGACACAACGATTCTTGATCCGGAAGGTCAAATCGTGACTTGGTCGGCTGTGCGTCCAGATCTGCCCGCCACGGTTTATTACGTGCGCGACGCCGATCGCATGATTGTTCGCAAGATTGTGCTGAGCAAGCCGGCGGTGATCGAAAAGAAAGAAACCACGACTACGACAACCACCGAAAGACCGTAATTGAAGCGATCGGTAGTTGATTAAGATTCAAAGCGCTCGCGAAGAAATTTGCGGGCGCTTTTTTAATCCCCGTAGCCGCCCGGAAATTTTTGATGCCATTTCCACGCGCTCTCAATAATGGCATCGAGGGATTGAAATTGAGGTTTCCACCCGAGCTCACGCTTAATTTTTTCTGAAGACGCGATTAACCGCGGCGGATCGCCCGGCCGGCGCGGCTTTTCCACGATGTCGATCTTACGTCCGGTGATTTTGCGGCAGGAATCAATCACTTCGCGCACGCTCGCGCCGCCACCGGTACCGAGATTGTAAAAATCGCTATTGGCTGCGTTGAGCGCAAGGATGTGCGCGCGGGCAAGATCGAGAATGTGAATGTAATCGCGAATGCACGTGCCGTCCGGGGTTTCGTAATCGGTCCCAAAAATTTCGACGCTCGGTTTTTGTCCAAGCGCGACTTTGAGCACACTTGGGATCAAATGCGTTTCGACGCGATGGTCTTCACCAAATTTCGTTGAAGCCCCGGCGGCGTTGAAATACCGAAGAGAAGCGAATTTCAATCCGTGGATCTCCCCGTACCACCTGAGAATTTTTTCGAAGGCCAACTTCGATTCACCGTAGGGATTGATCGGTCGAGGCGGTGTCGTTTCATCAATCGGCACGCGCTCTGGCGGACCGAAAATGGCGCAGGTGGAAGAGAAGATGATTTTCCCAACACCTGCGGAGATCATCGCGTCAAGAAGATTGAGGCCATTGGCGAAGTTGTTGCGAAAATATTTCGACGGATTCTGCATCGATTCGCCTACGAGCGCGCTGGCGGCGAAATGCATGACGGCATCCGGCCCTTGCTTCGCCAGCGCCTTCTCGATCGATTGTCGATCTTGCAGATCGCCCTCGATAAATTCAGCGCGCTGATCGAGCGCGCGACGATGGCCTTCGCTCAGATTATCGAAGATCGTGACGCCGTGGCCTTCCTCGAGCAGCAGCTCGGCACAAACGCTCCCGATGTAACCGGCGCCACCGACAACGAGAATTTTCATTCTCGGGAGAATCGGCGGGCTCCGCCGTTAATCAATCCAAAGTGCGGCCCGAAGAGGTACGGGCCGAAGCCTGCACGGAAGTAGAAGCAACACCAGTGCGTGAAGACGGGGCCTTTTTCTGAAGTCCTGCAATCATCCGACGAACGGTCTGATGTTTCGCACGTGGGCCAAGCACCTTGAGACTCTTCTCCTCGGAACCCCATTGCAGAATGTCGATGTCGACATTGCGCACACCCCAGCGTTTCATCTCCAGTTTGGCCGGCTTGTAAAGATCGATCGTGCTGGTGCCGATCAGCGCGGTTCCGTAGTCGTCGATAATAAATTCCTCTCTTGTAGTGACGATTCGGAACCGAGTGCCGAGAGGGAAGCGCGACCAATCGGAGGCGGCGCTCATGACGTGATGGCCAGATAAATAGGCACCAAGCGCATTTCGACGTCCGCCTTTTTCGACGCGCGTGTAAGCAGTCGTGCGGACATTGGACATGCGGCCGAGGTGTGAGTTCGCGGCCTCGACAGCAGCCAGCGGTTTCTGCACAACAGATTGTTCTGCGCAACCAACCAGGATACAACCAACAGCAAGAACTATTGTAAGGTTAAGGCTCTTCGGCATTTGCAATACCGCGGCCTCACGTATCATCGAACTTCCTCCGGGCAAGTAATTATTTGCCAAAAGGAAATAACTGCCGCGGGATTGCACCCCTGACTTAGCAGCAAACTGCGGGCCAGTTTAACCGCGCGTTTGGCTGGAAAACTCGGTCGTGCAGTGCGGACAGCGCGTCGCCTTAATCGGAATTGTCATGGCGCAAGCCGGACATTCCCTGGAGAGGGGTTCCTTTGAGTCTCGCTTTAGTTTATTGATCGCGCGCACAAGCAGGAAGACGGCGCCCGCCACAATGAGAAAATTGATCGCAAGCGCAATGAAGTTGCCGTAATTCAACGTAATCGCGCCGACCTTGGCCGCGTCTGCCGGCGTGTGGAAATTCATGCTGCCGTCTTTGGCCGCGCGGAGAATGATAAACTTGTTCGAGAAATCGAGCCCGCCCGTAAACAAACTCAGCGGCGGCATGATGATGTCTTTAACCAGGGAATTGACGATCCCGGTAAAAGCCGCGCCAATGATCACCCCGACGGCGAGATCGATCGCATTTCCTTTGATTGCGAATTCCCTGAATTCCTTCCAGACACGCTTGAACCAGCTCATATCACGATGTTCACAAGTTTCTTCGGAATCACCACGACTTTGCGAATCTGTTTGTCGGCGGTGAGCTCTTGGATTTTTGGGAGTGCAAGAGCGGCGGTTTTGAGTTCCTCTTCAGCGGCTAAGATCGACATGTTCATTCGATCTCGCACTTTCCCATTCACCTGAACCACGATTTCGACTTCGTCTTCGACCAGAAACTTTTCGTCGTAACCTGGCCATGCCTGTTCGGTGATTTGGCCAGGTAACGTCAAATTTTCCCACAGCTCGGAACTCAAATGGGGCGCGAAAGGATTGAGCAGGACGAGAAAAGTTTGCACCGCTGAAATCGGTATCGTTTCGGCAGTGGTAAATGCGTTGACAAAGATCATCATCTGCGAGATCGCGGTGTTAAACGAGAGCGACTCGATGTCGTCGGTCACTTTCTTGATCGTCGCATGCAGGATTTTCTGCTGCGCCTTGTTAAGATTCACATCTCGCACCGCGGGCGATAATTCCCATTGGCCGGCCTGGTTCTCCGACATGATCAACCGCCAGACGCGGGCAAGAAACCGGGCGATACCTTCGACCCCGCGCATGCTCCACGGTTTCATCTGCTCGAGCGGCCCCATGAACATTTCGTAACAACGAAACGCATCCGCGCCGTATTGCTCGATTACATCGTCCGGATTGACGATGTTTCCGCGCGACTTCGACATTTTTTGGCTGTCTTCGCCGAGAATGATCCCCTGATTCACTAAACGCTGAAACGGCTCCGGTTTCGAAACGTAGCCGAGATCGAACAGCACCTTGTGCCAGAAACGCGAATAAAGCAGATGCAGCACCGCGTGCTCCGTTCCGCCGACGTAAAGATCGACGCCGCCCGGTTTCGAACCGCCCATCCAATACTTCTCAGCCTTTTCCCCGACAAAACGTTTGTCGTTTTGCGGATCGCAAAAGCGCAGATAATACCAACACGAGCCAGCCCATTGCGGCATCACGTTCGTTTCGCGCGCGGCTTTCTTTGAGTAACGAATCCAATCTTTTGCCTTTGCGAGCGGCGGTTCGCCGGTGCCGGTCGGCTTGTAATCTTCCAATGGCGGCGGCACCACCGGCAGTTCAGTTTCATCGAGCGCGCGATGTTTTCGGTGCCCCCCGTCCGGCTCGGACTCCCAAACGATCGGGAACGGCTCGCCCCAGTAACGCTGCCGCGAAAAAAGCCAGTCGCGGAGTTTGTAATTAATCGCGCGCTTTCCCTGGCCACGCTCCTCCAGCCAAGCAGTGATCTTCCTTTTCGCGTCCGCGCTCGTTAGGCCGTTGATGATCGGCGAGTTGATTGCGACGCCTTCGCCGGCAAATCCAATTGCCGGTTCATCTCGTGTTGGCTGAACAACCTCGACAATCGGCAGATCGAATTTTTTCGCGAATTCCAAATCTCGTTCGTCGTGCGCCGGCACGCCCCCGATCGCGCCGGTGCCGTAACCAAGCAGCACATAATCGGCGATCCAGATTGGAATCTTTTTGCTGTTCGCCGGGTTGACTGCGTAAGCGCCTGTAAAAACGCCGGTCTTCTCTTTCGCAAGTTCCGCTCGTTCAAGATCACTTTTGCGAGCGGTCTTTTCTCGATACTCGCGCACCGCCAGCCACTGTTCTTCGGTCACGATAAGATCGACCAGTGAATGTTCCGGTGCGAGCACCAAGAACGTCCCGCCGTAAAGCGTGTCAGGGCGAGTCGTAAAAACGCGGATTATTGCGTCCTGATTCTCGATTTTAAAATCGATCTCTGCGCCCTCGCTTTTTCCGATCCAATTTCGCTGAAGTAATTTGATTCCTTCAGGCCAATCGAGGTCTTCCAATTCGTCGATCAATCTCTCGGCGTAAGCCGTAATGCGTAACATCCATTGCCGCATCGGCCGCCGGACGACTGGAAATCCGCCCACTTCGCTTTTTCCATCAACCACTTCTTCGTTCGCCAGGACAGTGCCGAGCTCAGGACACCAGTTTACCGGAACATCAGCCACGTAAGCGAGCCGAACTTCATCCGGATTCTTGCCGCGATACGTTTCGATCGGCTCGGCCTTGTTCGTTTTCGGATTGAACCAGGAATTGTAAATCTGAAGAAAGATCCACTGCGTCCATTTGAAATAGCCCGGGTCGGTCGTGTTGATTTCGCGTTGCCAGTCGTAGGAAAAACCGATCCGTTTCAGCTGCGATTTAAATTTAGCGACGTTCTCGCGCGTGGTGACGGCCGGGTGCTGACCGGTTTTGATCGCGTACTGTTCGGCCGGCAAACCGAACGCGTCCCAACCCATTGGATGTAAAACGTTGAACCCGCGCATCCGCTTGTAACGCGCGATGATGTCGGTCGCCGTGTAACCTTCCGGATGTCCGACGTGCAAACCAGCGCCGCTCGGATACGGAAACATATCGAGGACGTAGAATTTCTGTTTGCGGGAATCGAACTTTTTCTCGCCTGGATTCGGTGCGTGAAAAATCTGGTGCTCATCCCAAATCGTCTGCCACTTGGGCTCAATCTGATTGAATGGATATGGTTTGCGGCGGTCGCTGCTCATGCGAAGAAGAATGCGAAAGGATGCAACTGCTTCTCGCTACACGCAACGCGCACAAAACGCGCGAGTTTCGTGAGCTGCTCGGCCACGATTTCGAAGTGGTCGATCTCAGTTCGTCTTCCGAGATCAAAATACCGAAGGAAACGGGCAGGACATTCCAGGAGAACGCCATTCTGAAAGCGGTCACCGTTTCAAAAGATCGACCCGCCTTCGCTAATCGCCAGTCCGGCTCGGACCTACGGCGCGGCAGGCATCTACTCGTGATCGCGGATGATTCGGGCCTCGAGGTCGATTTGCTCGCCGGCGCGCCGGGAATTTATTCAGCGCGCTACGCAGGTGAAAACGCGAGCGACGTAGAGAACGTCGACCAATTGCTTTGCGAATTACGCACGCGAAACGTCGATGGCAAAAAACGATCGGCACGGTTCCGGTGCGTAATCGCGCTGGCGAAAAACGGGAAGCTGCGCGGCACGTTTGAAGGCGTAGTCGAAGGAACTGTTGTCGATCCGCCCCGCGGAACCGGCGGCTTCGGTTACGATCCAGTGTTCCAACCAGATGGATTCAAGGAGACGTTTGCCGAAATGGCGCCTGAGTTAAAAAACAAAATCAGTCACCGCGCGAAAGCGATTGCGGCAGTACGTGAAGCGATCTGAGATTTTTTCCGCCGAGCGCCGAAAATTAATGCGGAGGCGGGGGAGCTGGCGGCGGCGCGCCGGGAGCACCAGGAGTGCCGGGCGCAGCAGCAGGCCCACCCTGGGCCGCGCGGATTTGATAGCCGACTTTTTGAATCCCGGCCCGTCGGACTTTATCGAGCACAGTAACGACATCACCATGCCGCGCCATGCCTTCAGCGCTGATCGAAACTTTGATTCCAGGATTCGCTTCGTGCAATCGGTAGAGTCGCGACATGATTTCCTCCTCCTGAACATATTGCCCGTCGAAACTGACGGCGTTACCCGCACCGACGCGGACCGATACATAATCTTTCACCTGGGTCGGTGGTGGCGCCTGCGCCGACGGCAAAGCGACCTTAATTCCTTTCATGTGAGTCTGGCTCAAGCTCACCATCATGAAGCTCGCCAGCAGAAAGAACATGATGTCGATCAATGGAATGATCTCGATGCGAGCGCGTTTGTGCGGAATTGGTGAAGCAACTTGCATAAAGTTAGTAGGACGCTCCACTCATCGTGTAAGTGATCGGAACTTTTACTCGCGGCGCGGCTGCCCCTGGCCGGAACCGCCACCGCCTGAACGTGCTGGTGGTGGAGTTATCCAGAATCGGGCTGCCGATGCTTTGCGCCATCGACGCGTCAGTGACATTGCCACTGGCCACGTCAACCGTGAGAATCGCGACACCGCTGCCCATGACGTGACGGCTACGGGCTTCGTATGGATAATCCGGTTTGGGCGCAAATACTGCCACCGCTTTCGCGCCCGTGATCGACATCGTTCCAGTCACGCCTGCTTGCGGCGCCTTCACCGGACCGGCGGGCTTGGCCACGTTTTTAGGTGGCGGCGGTTTTTCTTCGTGGAACTCCGGCGCCACTTCCGGAACCGGCGGCGGTTCGGGAATGGGAATATCTTCCGGTGGCGGCGTCGGCTGATCTTCCGGTTGCAGCGTCGCTTCGACTGTTGCCGTTGGGATGTTCGTCAAATCGACCAGCGGAGGCTCGCTCTTAATTGCCGCAATGCCCACCGAGGCCAGATGGATCGCAATTGCGCCGCCGAGAGCGGCCCAGAATTGCCAGCGCGGAGGCGGTCGATATAGAAGCGGTCCAGGCATCGTTGGTTATCTTCCTCCTCCGGGCACGCCTTTGAGCGCTTCGCTTTTGATTTCGAACGCGACCTTGTAAAAACCAACCGACCGCAAGATGTCGAGGACACGGATAATATTGAAGTGGACCGTGTCCGCATCGCCACGAATGAAGACTTTCGCTTCCGGATTCTCGTCATGCACTTTTTTCAGCCTGGCGGTCAGTGTGTCGTAATTCATCTCTTCCTTGTCAAAGAACGGGACGCCGTTGGAATTGACCGAAACGCTGATGTAATCCTTCTTCGACTGCGTTTCGCCGGATTGGCCGGTGGGAAGGTTCACTTTCATGCCCTTCATGTGCACCTGGCTCAAGCTCACCATCATGAAGCTCGCCAGCAGAAAAAACATGATGTCGATCAACGGAATGATCTCGATCCGCGCCTTCTTATGAGGAACTGGCGAGCTGACGCGCATAAAAAATCCTAGATAGACGAGCCTTTGGCTGAACTCGGGGTGTGGCTCCCGATCGCTACTTCACGGCGGTCTTTGCTTTGGGCTTCGAGCATAACTTCGAGGTTTGTGGCCCCGGTTTGCAATTCGAACTCTAAGTTAGACACGCGTGACGTGAAAAAGTTAAACGGAATCAGCGAGAAGATGGCGATGCCGAGACCGCAAGCAGTGGCGATGAGCGCCTCCGCGATCCCGCCGGTAACAGCCTGAATAGCCAATTCTTCGTTGCCCAAGAATCGGAAGGACCGGATCAATCCGGTGACCGTTCCCAACAAACCGAGCAACGGCGCCAGTGTAACCAACGTATCCATCACGACGAGGAATCGGCCGGCGCGCTTGATCTCGATGCCGGCAGCAACCTGCAGCGCGCCCTGCAACGACGCGTGCTGATGGTTCAAACCGTTCCACATCATGCGTAGCACTGGATCGCGTGAATCGCGCGAAAGCCGTGATGCTTCTGCGACGTCGCCGACTTCAATGGCCGTGAAAACCTTTTCGATCCGTTTCGGGTCGCGCCGGAACCAGCGCCCACCCCACCAGAAGATTCGCTCGATCACGACCGTCAAGGCGACAATCGAAACGAGAAGAATCGGCCACATGATCGGACCGCCCTTTCGGAAATTGTCGATGATGAAATTGTTACTCCAACCGCTCGGTTCCGGAGTCGGCGCGGCGGTAGGACTTGGGCTCAATGTCGCAGTGACAGTTGCTCCCGGAACAGCTGGTCCCGCAGGAGCAGCGCCAGCCGGACCCGCCGGTGACATTCCCGGTGCGCCTGGCGGCTGTTGAGCGGGAGCGCCCGGTTGCGCGGGTGCGCCGGGTGGTTGTTGTGGAACGCCGGGCTGCGCTGGCGCAGCTGCGGACGGCGGTGCATTCGGCGGCGGGGGTGGCGGCTGTTGTGCTGGCCGTTGCGGCGGCTGAGCAAACGCGCTCAATGCGATGAAACTGAGACAGAGAGTAAGCAATGTTTTCATATTTTCGGCGGAGTTGAATTAACTGCTCGGCATATCTCCTTTATTCCAAATCGGTTGGACGCGAGTCGAGCAAAAGTTTTCATTTTTCTTGAGCGACGCTTCGCTTGGGCGAACGTCATTTATATTTCGCATCCGGCGTTGTCCCGGGATGTAGGGATAAGTTCAATCCGCCAAAAGACGAATCCGCGGCGGCGAACAATCAGTTCGCGTTAATCACACGATTCCGCATCGGCGGCCAATCACCGATGCGCGCCTCCAATTCGTCTCCGGAACAGATCGGCCCGACGCCCGACGGCGTTCCGGTCAAAATCAGATCGCCTGGCATTAAGCTCAGCGATTGGCTCGCAAAGGAAACAATCTCCCCGACCGAATAAATCATCTGACTGGTGCGCGCTCGCTGACGCACTTCGCCGTTTTGGCGCAATTCCAGCGGCAGATCGCGAACATCGACATCGCTGTAAATGAATGGGCCGATTGGTGTGTAGGTGTCGAACGATTTGCAGCGCCCGAATTGTTTTTCCGACTTCTGTAAATCGCGGTCGCTAATGTCGAGACCGATCGTGTAACCGAAAACAAAATCAAGGGCTCGCTCGGCCGACACATTCTTGGCCGGACGCCCGATCACGATTGCCAGTTCGGTTTCGAAATCGGTCTGATGCTCTGGAAATGCGATCTCGATGTTGCCGTTGTGCGGCAAGAGCGAGCTCGGCGCTTTGAACCAAATCAACGGCGTTCCGAGCGGCGTTCGTTTCATTTCGGCAATGTGATCGGCGTAATTCAACCCGACCGCGAGGAGCTTTGACGGCGCGACCGGAAGATCGACATCAACCCGCGCAAGCTTGCGCATTTCACCAGTCGGCTGGATGTGGATCCAGTAAGGCTTTGCCAAAACCTCAACATCCTCTCCGCGGACTTCGCCGTAAAAGAATTCGCTACCAAATTTGAAGCCGCCGAACGTTCTCATGCTGTCATCCCGAATCCCGCGGCTGCGGGATGAGGGATCTCTCAATCGAAGCGAAGACTACACAGATTAATTTGTATGATCCATCGCCCTGTGAGGGATTGACTCGTTCGTCTCCCGACTCTCTCGCCGCTACCTTGCGGCTTCACCGTCCATGTCGCTCGTCCCAGGCGCTCCATCCCTCACTTCGTCAGAATGACAAGAGCCTAACGCGGAACAATTGCCACAAAATCGCGCACCGGTTTTTGCTCGGAGATCGAAAATGCGCTTCCATTCGCGCGCTTAAACCAAAATGCGCTGGAAGAGCCGCCATCCAGATTGAGCGCCCGTTGAATTTTGAAATCCGGAGTCAAAGTAGTCGAAAGAATGTTCGACAAATCGGCCAAGGTGATGTCCGAGCAAAATCCCAAAGCGGCTTTGTCCCCGGGTCCAACGGCCGCAAATGTGCGGCGCGCTGCGCGGGTTGATTCCAAACCGCGCACCGATTTGCCAAGATCGACAAGCATCGGGCCAGACTCGACCGCGGCCTCCGGTTTTTGCGCGAGTGAGAATTCGGCGACACGCGAAATTTGAACTTTCTTGGCTGCGACACTGAGCACGCCGCTGAGCAGACGCGCCTTTTGCAGCGGCGCGATAATCGTTCCATCGACAATCAGGAGTCCGATCAGTTTGTAATCCGGGTCGAAATAGCCGCCGTTAACGGCAGCCAGAAAATTTCCGCGGCTCATCGCCTCTTCCAAATCCACCCGCGGCTCCCTTGATTGATCGATTATTCGCAGCCGGCACGATTTTGTTGAAAAAATCGCGACTTCAAGGGAAGCCCGATCGCCGGCCGCGGAATCTTCGACCACAATGTAACGATGCTCGAGTCCGCGCAAAGACGACGGCTCGGATTGGGTCGAGATTTGTCTCCACTGCGCTTTCGCGGTGGAGACAAGAAGCAGAACAAAAATGGCGGCGCTAAGCTTTCGCACCGTACTTGTCGATCAAAGCTTGAAAGCGCGGATGCTTGCGGATCGGATCCCAAAGCGGATCGAGCTTGAGGACTGGAACGTTGACGGCACTTGGACGTTGTAACAACCCATCTAAAAGGACAATCGCACCGTCCGCATCTCCGACAAGAGCGTGAATTTCAGCCGCAGCCACCGTTATCTCTGGCCCGCCGAACGCGTCCTTCGTTTCGGGAAGTAGTTCTTGTGCTCGGTTGATCGTCGCCAAGGCCGTTTCCTTTTCACCAAGTCGCGCGAGGATTCCGGCCAGCTGAGCATGAGCTTGAGCAGCATCTGGATTTTGTTTGACCAAGTCTTCAGCAAACGCTTTTGCCTTAATCAGCGCTTCGCGTGCACCAGTCTCGTCCCCCATCGCTCGTTTTATCGCGCCGATGATGCTGTATTTTCCGCAAAGAGCGCCTGGAAAAGTAGTCAGATCCGCATCCGATATCTTCTCTGCGACGCGCCCGGCCTGATCGAATCGGCGTTCCAACACTAGTAAGCCGAGATACTCGCCTGCGATCTTATTTTGGATTGCAGGTCTTTTTGGAATGGTATTGATCCTTGCCACGAATTTTTCGGCTGCGTCGAAATCCCCCTTCTCTTCAACCGCGAACTTTGCTTTGTATCCCAAAGCGTCAACGTCGTTCGGATTAACCGCCAGCGCCCGGTCGATGGTCTTGTTGGCGGCATCGAAATTACGCTGCATCTCGTAATTGATGGCCAGGTTTTGTATCGTCCAGCTGTCCTTTGGGTTGAGACTGACCGCTTTCTCCAGACTAGCGTTGGATTCGGTCCATTTTCCCTGCCTCCGCTGAATTGCCCCGAGCGCGAGGTAAGTTTCCGCTTCGTTGGGCAATCCGCGCTGCGCGATTTCGAACTCGCGCGCGGCGGCGTCGAAATCGTTGTCGACATAATAATGGACGAATCCCATTGCGAGATGCGCTTCAGGAAGATCCGGTTGCAATTCGAGGGCCCGCTGCGCGAATTCGCGCGCTTTCTGTCGACGGGCCGGCGTCCCCTCAAATGAATGCACCAACCAGCTTTCGAGCTGCGAGTAACGTGCGAACGCGATGGCAAATTTCGGATCGAGATCGACGGCACGTTGGTACATCTGTTCGCCCTCTTTTAATTTCTCGAGGTCCTCGACCGATTTACTCCAAAGATCATGCGCTCGGACGTAGGAAAGATAGGCCTCGCCGTTCTCCGTGGGCTTGCGTTCCATTCGTGATTTTTCTACCGGGGAAAGCTTCGCCTGCAATTCGTTCGCGATCTTTTGGGCGAGATCGGTTTGAATCGCAAAGACGTCGGTCAAGTCTCGATCGTAGTCGCTCGCCCAAAGATGTTCGTCGGTCGTGGCATCGATCAATTGCACATTTACCCGAACGCGGTTGCCGGCGCGGCGAACGCTACCTTCTAAAATGGTGGAGACGCCAAGAGCTTTGCCGATGTCCCGAACGTTCGGAGCGTGCCCGCGATACGACATGACTGAAGTTCGCGAGATCACTCGCAATTCGCCGATCTTTGAAAGGTTCGTCAGAATGTCGTCCTGGACTCCGTCAGCAAAGTAAGCGTTCTCTTTTTCGTCGCTCAGATTTTCAAACGGCAGGACCGCGATCGATTTGTCGATCTTGCGAGCGGACGCGCGCGGGAGGAGAAAGAAACCGGCTGCCGCGGAAATAATCATGCCGGTGGCAACAAGCATGATGACGTTGCGGCGCAGATGCGCTCCCGGCCCAGCGACCGCCGGGGTCGCTTTGATTCCCTGCGGCGTGACGTCGAATACCCAAGCCAGCACAAGCGCGACCGGAAACCCGATCAGCAAGAGCGCGATGACGACACGGATCACCGAGTTGGAAATCTCGAAAACCGGAAGGACCTGGGCAAGGCCTTGCGCGAGCGCCCAGCTGCCAACCGCATACGCGATCGCGACGCGATAGACTTTTCGCCGCTTCACTTCTTCGAAGAAGCCGCTCATAGCAACAGATTCGGTCGATTATCCTTCAACCGCAACGGTTAGACAGGCAAATTCAAGGCCCCGTTCACTTAACGCCGGTGGCGAACACCGTTTGAAATTGCGGATTCTGTTTTTCGCGCGAGACCACGCTCACTTCGATGTCGCGAAAGCCGCCGTCTTCCAGAAGCTCATGCAATTTCACCTCGCTGAAGCCTAACCATCGGTCGGCATAAAGTTCGCGCGCTTTTTCGAACCGGTGACTCAACAAATCAAGTACAACGACGCGGCCGTTCTTTTTCAAAATACGGTGCGCAGCCTGAATCGCTCGCTCTGGTTTGAGCGCGTGATGCAATGCCTGACTCAAGAGCACGAGATCAATACTGTTTTTTGCAACCGGTGGATCTTCCAAATCGCCCAACCTGTACTCGAGATTTTTGAAGCCATGCTTCCTGGCGAGTTTTGAACCGAACTCCACCATTTTCGGCGAATTATCTATCGCGATAACTTTACGCGCGCTCTTTGCCAGCAATTGGGAAAGTGTTCCTTCGCCTGCGCCAAGATCGACAATCGTTAGCCGCGGAACGAGCGAGATCAACGCATGCGAGAGCGCTCTCCACGAACGCCCCGGGACATAACTGCGGCCGAACTTTCCGGCCAATTCATCGAAATATTCGCGCGCTTTGTCTTGACGCCTGCGCAACGTGAGCTTCAAGGCCGTCCAGTCGCGCGCGGTTTCGGGAATTTCGCGCGCCAGAATCTCGATCATTTGTTGGACACGACCGCGGGCACCATTCCGGCCCGCGCGCTTAGTCGCGCCGTAGTAAACATTTTTTCCCGCTCGCCGATCTGCGACCACGCCGGCGCGTTTCAATTGCGCGAGATGACTGGAGATGCGCGATTGACCCATGTTCAGGATCTGCTGCAGCTCGGCCACCGACAGCTCCTCTTCTTCGAGCAAAAGAAGCAATCGCAGCCGGGTCGGGTCGGCCAGCAGCCGGAACAAATTAATGGTTGACGTCATTACTGGGCTGAGACGATATATCTACATATCATGATCGGTCAATATGTTGCTGGTCGCTTGATTTCTGTTCTCGTCACCCGTCACTAGTCAGTCGTCACTTCTTCCCATGTCGCACCGCTATATCTTTTCCTCCGAATCCGTCACCGAAGGTCATCCCGATAAGGTCTGCGACACGATTAGCGACTACATTCTCGACGCCTGCCTCGAACACGATCCGCTCAGCCGTGTCGCCTGTGAAACTCTTGCCAAAGGCAATCTCGTCGTGCTCGCGGGCGAGATCACAAGCAACGCCAAGTTCGATTACGTCGAGCGGGTGCGCGAAGCCGTTCGCAACATCGGTTACGTAAACGGCGATTGCATTTTTCACGCGGACACGTGCCGTGTTGTTTGCGAAATCACCGAGCAATCGCGCGACATCAAACAAGGTGTCGATCAAGCCGCTGCCGAAGGCAAGGCTACGGCCGAACAGGGCGCGGGCGATCAAGGACTGATGTTCGGTTTTGCCTGCGACGAAACACCTGAGCTCATGCCGGCGCCAATTTCCTTCGCGCACAAACTTGGTCGTGAGCTGACACGTTTGCGCAAAGTCGGCGAAATTCCGTGGCTGCGTCCTGACGCCAAGACGCAAGTGTCAATTGAGTACGACGGTCACAAACCGGTGCGCGCATCCGCAGTTGTCGTTTCCACTCAGCACGCGGCCGACGTAAAACAGAAAGAGATTCGCGAAACGCTGATCGAATTGCTGATCAAAAAAGTGATGCCACCGGAGTGGCTCGATGCGAAGACAGCCTTTCTAATCAATCCCACCGGCCGCTTTGTCATTGGTGGACCGGAAGGCGACGCCGGCATTACCGGCCGAAAAATCATTGTCGATTCTTACGGCGGAATGGGACGCCACGGCGGCGGCGCGTTCTCGGGAAAAGATCCGAGCAAAGTAGATCGCAGCGCCGCATACATGGGCCGATGGGTTGCAAAAAATGTGGTTGCCGCAGGCCTCGCCGATCGCTGTGAAGTGCAGTTCGCTTATGCCATCGGACACCCGGATCCAGTCAGCGTCAGCATCGACACATTCTGCACCGGCAAAGTGGATGAGGAAAAGCTTGAGCGCGCCGTCTGCGAAGTTTTCAACTTCAAACCGGCCGAGATCATTAAGCAGTTGAATTTGCTCCGTCCGATTTATCGAAAGACCACGAACTACGGTCACTTCGGCCGCATCGATGATCTCGACGCTCTCACTTGGGAGCGCGCCAATAAAGCGGACGAACTAAAGAAAGCGGTGAAATAGATTTTATGATCAGCAGCACAGCCAAGACGAACGCGAAGCAGGATTTTAAGGTTAAAGACATCAATCTGGCGGATTGGGGCCGGAAAGAAATTTCGATCGCAGAAAAGGAAATGCCGGGTTTGATGGCAATTCGGGAAAAGTACGCGCCGCAAAAACCGCTCGCCAGCGTGCGCATTACTGGTTCGCTCCACATGACGATCCAAACAGCGGTGCTAATCGAAACACTTGTCGATCTTGGCGCGAGCGTGCGCTGGGCTTCATGCAATATTTTTTCAACCCAGGACCAAGCGGCCGCGGCGATCGCCAAAGCGGGTGTGTCCGTCTTCGCGTGGAAAGGTGAATCGCTCGAAGAATATTGGTGGTCGACGTACCAGGCGATCTCGCATCCCGATGGTAAAGGTCCGCAGCTCGTGGTCGATGACGGCGGCGACGCGACCTTGCTAATTCATAAAGGTTACGAACTCGAAGAAGGCAGCGATTGGGCGAAAACAAGATCGGCCAACAGGGAAGAGCAAGTCATCAAAGATTTGCTGGTCGAGATCCAGCGCGAGAATCCGTATCGCTGGCACGAGATCGCGAAAGATTGGCGTGGCGTTTCCGAGGAAACGACCACCGGCGTGCATCGCCTTTACAAAATGCACCAGGAAAATCGGCTCCTCGTTCCCGCGATCAACGTCAATGATTCGGTCACCAAATCGAAGTTCGACAATCTCTACGGCTGCCGGCATTCGCTCATCGACGGGTTGAATCGCGCGCTCGATGTCATGGTGGCCGGCAAGGTCGCGGTCGTGTGCGGTTACGGCGACGTCGGCAAAGGTTGCGCCCAGTCCTTACGCGGTCAGGGCGCGCGAGTTGTCATCACCGAGATCGATCCGATCAACGCGTTGCAGGCCGCAATGGAAGGCTACGAAGTCACGACGATCGAAGACACGCTCGGACGCGGCGACATTTACATTAGCGCTACAGGCAACACCGACGTCATCACGTTCGAACACATGCAGCGAATGAAAGATCAAGCCGTCGTCGCCAACATTGGACACTTCGACAATGAAATTCAGGTCGACGCATTGAATTCCGCCAAAGACGCGAAGCGAACAAACATTAAACAAGGCGTGGACAAGTACTCCTTCGCCGACGGTCACGAAATTTTTCTGCTCGCCGAAGGTCGGCTGGTAAATCTCGGCTGCGCCACCGGGCACCCGAGTTTTGTCATGTCCAATTCATTCTCCAACCAAGTCCTGGCACAATTGAATCTCTGGAACAATCGCGACACCTACAAAGTCGGCGTTTACGTTTTGTCGAAGAAGCTCGACGAAGAAGTCGCGCGCCTGCACTTGGAAAAGATCGGTGTGAAATTGACCAAGCTCTCACAAAAGCAGGCCGATTATCTCGGCGTTCCGGTCGACGGTCCGTTCAAGTCCGAACATTACCGGTATTGAACGTTCCGCTGACCTAAAGCGATTTAATTACCACAAGGATTTCTGCACTTCCACTTGCGTGGCCTCGACGTAGTAGCAATCGGGCGCCTTGCCGCGCCGCCATCTGCCGAAGACACGGACGCTGCGGCGATCATGGGAGGCGTCGATCATGATTTTCGACTGCCGCATCGGCGCGGCGAGTGAGATCGATGTCGATCTTGCGGTGTGAAAAACGAACATGATTTGCGAGGCGCAGGATTCGCCCGGATACAAACTCACTTTCCCGACCTGATCGAATGATGAGCCAACTGGCCCCGCGTTGGAAGTGGTCGCCGCGGCCTTTGGTCTTTCCGGTTC
>WNFX01000409.1_pt1 | contig 66179 bp, 51 predicted proteins | sample 5400111 | NCBI WGS metagenome assembly WNFX01 (sample SAMN13153363, study PRJNA577476) | soil metagenome | isolation source: 40 cm soil or saprolite under grassland replicate 1 | place: USA:California | collected 2016-06-15
AAAACCGAGGCGACGCTTCACGTCAGCGTGAGGGTCCCTCCGGGGGAGCGCGCGGCCAGCCGCCGTGCCACCAGCTCCTCGAGCAGCGCCGCCGCCGCGTCCGGGGACCCGACCGCCTCCAGCGTGCCGTCGGGCCGCTCGATCAGCACCGCGAGGCGATGCCCTGCGAGCACGGGCTCGATCGCCTCGCGGTGGCCGTCCGAAATGCCCATCAGGACCAGCACCCCCGGCCGGCTCCGCAGCAGCTTCGCCACGATTTCGTCGGCGCACGAGTAGTCGATGCATCCCACGCCCGTGAAATCGATGCGGGCGACGGCCACGTCCGCTGCGGCGGTCCCCATCGCCCGCTCGATGCACTCGCGCACGACGCGCCCCGTCGGACGCGTGACCAGGTCCGTGTACACGCCCGACACCGATTCCTGGAGCACCGCATGCACGTCGATGTGCTGTATCACCGCTTGGTGGACCCCTGCTCGGGAATGATGATGAGCACCTGGGCACCCGGGAACGCCGGGAGGCCGTCCTTCAAGGGCACGTCGTCGTCCCATTTGGGCACGATCGCGATGCGAGCCGTCCCGCTGCGGATCGCGATCTTGCCGTCCCAGCGGGTGAGGTAGCGCCGGATCCCGGCGAGCCCCTGGCCGCGGCCCGGATCGCGGAACCGGCTCACGCCCTGGATCAGCGCGGCCTCGAGCGCGGCCGCGTCTCCCCAGCGTGTCCCGAAGCGCTTGCTCTGCGTCGGCTCGAGGGAGTGGCGGAACCCTACCCCCGCGTCCGCTACCGCGATCACGACCACGCGCTTCGCGAGCTTGCGGCGCCAGTGGTACGCCTGCACCGCAACCCAGCCCCCCGTGCCCGCGTGTTCTACAATATTCTGACACGCCTCTGAAAGCGCCATAGCGAAGCCCATCGTCGCCTTCGGATCGAGCCCCAGCTCGGACGCCAGGATGGCAGACGCGCGCTGCTGGATGTTCGAGACCACGGCGTGCACGTCCTCTGCCGCGCGCACCGGCGTCACGGGGAGCAACACGTCGCTTTCCTCCGCCGGCTTCACCCGCGGCACCTTCCCATGGATCTCGAACAGCTCGGCTGCTTCGCGGAAGAATCCGGCGCGCGTCCAATAGGTCAGGACGTCGGCGTGGGTCGGCGCGGTAAGCAGCGGTCGCTCCCCGCTTCCTCCGCTGGCCCGGCCCGGGCCCTGCGCCGCCTGCCCCGCTGCGAGCAGGCCGACCAGCCCGTAGGGGGACGCCCATTCGGCCGCATGCGCATCGAACAGGAGCCGCTCGCCGTCCTTCGTCGCTTCGGCGAACCCGCTCGCGAACTGGTCGAACGAGCGATCGTCGAACTGCGTCGGGACTTCGACGAGCCGGGTCACACCGCCGAGAGTCGGCCCAGCAGGTGGTCGCGCAATCCGGTAGCGCCGCGGTGGGTCACGTTACGCGCGCCCATGCGCGTGCCGAGTCGCAGCGCGTCCTCGAGGCTCGCACCGGCGACGAGCGACGCCGCCACCGTGGCGCCGAGCACGTCGCCGCAGCCGGTCGGGTCGCCTTCGGGAAGGGGGAGCCCCTCCGCGGGGATCAGCTCGGTCCGCACCGGATCGCCGGTGAAGTACGCCGCGCCCCGCGCACCGAGCGTGACGACCAGCGTGCCGCACCCCCGCGCCAGCGCGCCTGCCGCGACCGCGAGCGGGTCGGGTCCGAGCTGTTCCATCTCTTCGGCGTTCAGCTGGACCGTGTCGAAACAGCCGAACCAGGCGGGAGCGTCCGGGAGCGACCGCGGGACGCGGGTGCCGTCCGGCTCCTTCCCGAGGAACAGGCTGTGCAGATCGGCATAGAGGAAGCGCCGGAAGCCGCGGCGCAACAGCTGCGCCGTCTCCAGGTCCATCTCGTAGCCCGAGATGAAGTTGACGTACAGCGCGTCCAGGTCGGTCACCTGGGCCCCGAGCTCGGGCCACGTCCAGGGCGGCACGCCGCCCGACATCTGCTCGCAGCGGCGCTCGCGCTGGTAGTAGCGGAGCGTGACGCGGTTGTTCGCCGCCGGCACCTCGACGAACCGCGCCCCGGGCGCTACATGGTGGAGCGTACCGAGAAACTCCGCGGCGCGTGGGGCCAGGTCGCGACCCACCTTGATGAGGGGAACGATCTGCCAGGCGTCGCCTAGGGTCGCGTCGAAGGCGGCGAGAGAATACGCGATCCCGCCCCACTCTTCGACCGCCGGCTGCGCGGGGTCGCGCCCGTAGATCGTGTCCCACACCATGGACCCGATGACGCCGAGCCGCTTCACACCCGTCCCCACGTGTGCTTCATGAACACGGCGGCCGCCCCGTACACGCCGGCGGTGCCCGTCAGCTCGCCGGGCACGATTCGGCACACGTCCACGGCCGGCTTGAATGCGCGCCGTTGCACTTCCGCCCGCAGCGGCATGAATAGGCGGTCCCCCGCGAGGGTCACGCCGCCGCAGATGACCACGACCTCGGGATTGAAGATGTTGATGATGCTGGCGACGCCCGCGCCCAGGAACTTGGCCGTGTCCTTCACGACCTCCCGCGCGTACTCGTCGCCGTCGTGCGCCGCCTCGTACACCAGCTGGGCGGTGATCTTCGAGAGATCGCCGTTCACATACTTGGGGAGGGAGGTGTCGGCGCCCGGTCTGATTCCTTCGACCGCTCGCGCCGCGATCGCGGGGCCCGAGGCGTAGGCCTCGAGGCAGCCGTAGTTGCCGCACTTGCAGAGCCGCCCGGTCGAGTCGATGGTCATGTGCCCGATCTCGCCGGCGATGTCGGACGCGCCGCGATAGACCTCGCCCCCGAGCACGATGCCCCCGCCGATCCCGGTGCCGATCGTGAGCCCGACCACGTGGTTGGTGCCGCGCGCGGCGCCCCGCCACCACTCGCCGAAGATGGCGCAGTTGGCGTCGTTGTCGAGCGTGGCGGGCAGTCCCAGCGCCTGCGTGAGCCGGTCGCGCAGCGGGAAGTTGGTCCACCCCAGGTTGGGCGTGAGCAGCACGACGCCGGTCTTCGTGTTCAACGGACCGGGCGATCCGATGCCGACGCCCGCGATCTCCTTGCCGCGCGCCGCCGCCATCGACGCCCGCGTCAGCTTCACGATGCGGGTCAACACCGCGTCCGCGCCCTGCTCCGAGAAGGTCGGCTCCGAGACGAGGCCCAATAGCTCGGAGCCGTCTTCGGCCACGGTGCCCGCGACGACGTTCGTTCCGCCGATGTCAATCCCGACGACGTAGCGCACCGGTCTCCTCTATCGCCTGAAGGACGTCCTGCACCGAGAGCGACTTCATGCACAGGTGATGCCCCAGCGGGCAGCTGGGCGGGCCGTGCGCCGAGCACGGGCGGCACGGCAGGCCGTCGACTTGGACCACGCGGTCCCGGGGTCCCCGCGGCCCGAACCCGAAGCCCGGCACGGTGGACCCGAAGATAGCCACCGTCGGCGTCTCGACCGCCTGCGCGAAGTGGAGCGGAGCGCTGTCGTTCGTCACGAGCACCGCCGCCCGCCGGATCGCCTCGGCTGACTGACGGACGCTCAGTCGGCCGCACGCACTGACCGCCCGACCTCCCGACCGCGCGACCGACTCGGTGATCTCCGCGGCCAGGCCCGCGTCCTCGGGTCCGCCGACGACCAGGATTGCTACGCTCGCCGCCAGCCGCTCCGCCAGCTCGCGATAGTAGGGCCAGCGCTTCGAGCCCCAGATCGATCCCGGCGCGAGCGCGACGAACGGTTCTCGCATGCCGTGCTCCCGCAGGAACCCCTCCGTCGCCGCGCGATCGGCGAGGGTGACGTGCAGTCCGGGGCGGGCACGGTGCACGGCGCCGCCGGCGAGCGCGAGCAACCGGTCGATCTCGTGACCCTGACTCGGCCGCCCTCGGACGTCGGTGTAGAGCGACCGCCAGCCGTCGTCGAAGCCGACCCGCCGCGGGATGCGGGCGAGCCATGCCGCCAACGCGGTCCGCAGGGAACGATGCGGAAGATACGCGCATTCGTACTGCTCCGCGCGCAGGGCCCGGGCCAGTCTGAGCAGGCCCCGCACACCGCGATCGCGGCCCTTCTTGTCGTACGGGATCACCCGTCGGACTGCGGGGTGCGGCTCGATCAGCGGCGCCGCCGCCGGGGTGGTCACCACGTCCACAGGCCCGTGGCGGGCAGCGAGCGCCTCGAGCAGTGGCGTCGTGAGGACGACGTCTCCCAGAAAGGCGGTTTGGATGACGAGGCTAGTCAACCTGCAAGACCGCCAAGAACGCCTCCTGCGGGATCTCGACCGTCCCCACCTGCTTCATCCGTTTCTTTCCCTCCTTTTGCTTCTCGAGCAGCTTGCGCTTGCGCGTGACGTCGCCGCCGTAGCACTTGGCGGTCACGTTCTTGCGCAACGGGCGGACGGTCTCGCGGGCGATCACTTTGGTCCCGATCGCGGCTTGAATCACGACCTCGAACAGCTGGCGCGGGATCAGCTCCTTCAGTTTCTCGGCGATCTTCTTGCCCCACTCGTACGCCTTGTCGCGGTGGATGATGACCGAGAATGCGTCCACGGCGTCGCCGTTGAGCAGCATGTCGAGCTTGACGAGCTCGGCCGGGCGGTACTCGAGGAACTCGTAGTCGAGCGAGGCGTAGCCGCGGGAGATGGTCTTCAGCTTGTCGTAGAAGTCGAGAATGATCTCGGCCAGCGGGAATTCCCAGCTGAACTCGACGCGCGTCGGGTCCACGTAGTGCATGCCTTGGTACACGCCGCGCCGCTCCTGGCCCAGCTTCATGATGGCGCCGATGTACTCGGCGGGCGCGACGATCCGCGCTTTGACGTACGGCTCCTCGATGTGGTCCACCGCCGAGCCGTGCGGCATCAGGCTCGGATTCTCGACCAGCTCCACGGTGCCGTCCGTCCGGTGGACGTGGTACTCCACGTTGGGCACGGTGCTGATCAGATCGAGGTTGAACTCCCGCTCGAGCCGCTCCCGCACGATCTCCATGTGCAGCAGGCCGAGGAACCCGCAGCGGAACCCGAAGCCGAGCGCCACGGAAGACTCAGGCTCGTAGTGCAGCGATCCGTCGTTGAGCTGGAGCTTGCCCAGCGCGTCGCGCAGCTCCTCGAACTGCTCGGCGTTCGTCGGGTACAGGCCGGCGAACACCATCGACATGATGTCGCGGTACCCGGGCAACAGCGGCACGGCGCGGTGGTCCGCGTCGAGCACCGTGTCGCCGGGGCGGGTGTCGCGCACGCCGCGCACGTTGGCCACGAAGTAGCCGACTTCGCCGGCTTCGAGCTGCTCGGTCGGCTTGTGCCCGAGCTGCAGGTACCCGACCTCGTCCACCTCGTAGACGTCGTCCCGGTGCGCGCCGAAGGCGATCTTCATGCCGGGGCGGATCGTCCCGTCCACGACGCGGATGCTGGGGATCGCGCCGCGGTACCGATCGTAATACGAGTCGAAGATGAGGGCGCGGAGCGGCGCGTCCGCCACCCCACGAGGCGGGGGGGTGCGGCGCACCACCGCCTCGAGCAGGTCGGGCACGTTGGTGCCTTCCTTGGCGGAAATGCGGAGGATCTCTTCGGGCTTCGCCCCGATGAGTTCATGCAGCTCCTGCGCCCGGCGGTCAGGCTCGGCTCCGGGGAGGTCGATTTTGTTGAGCACGGGGATGATCTCGAGCCCGGCGTCCATCGCGAGGAACAGGTTGGAGAGCGTCTGCGCCTGGATCCCCTGCGACGCGTCCACCACGAGGATCGCTCCCTCGCACGCCTGGAGCGAGCGCGACACTTCGTAGGTGAAGTCCACGTGCCCCGGCGTGTCGATCAAATTGAGCTCGTACACCCCCCCATCGCGGGCATGGTAGTTCATGCGCACCGCGTTGAGCTTGATCGTGATGCCCCGCTCACGCTCCAGGTCCATCGTGTCGAGCACCTGCTCCCGCATCAGGCGCTTGTCCAGCGTGCCCGTGAGCTCGATGAGGCGGTCGGCCAGGGTGGACTTCCCGTGGTCGATATGGGCTACGATGCAGAAGTTGCGGATGTGATCTTGGCGCATGTGGGGCTAAAATATAGTCATCCGTCATTCGTCATCCGTCGGGCCCCGTCGCTACGGACAGCGGATGACGGATGACGGAGAACGCGGTATACTCCGAGAGGAACTCCCCTGGCTCCCATCACCGGCTGGTTCGACCCCACCTCCAACGGCGGCGCTGTGCGGCTCGCCGCTAACAGCTATTTGCCCGCCAAGGGCGATGCCGGCGTCCGCCTTCCCGGACTGCGGCGCGGCGATCTGGTCACGGTGGAGAACGGGCGCGTGGTGAGCGTCAACGGCATGCCGCCCGTCCGGCTGGGTGAGCGGCCCGACTTCGCAAAGCTCGGCGCCGTGCACCCCTCGCGGCCCCTACGACTCGAGACCGCCCAAGCCTCGAGCCCTCGCACCGCTGAGATTCAGCGCGTCGTCGATTTGATCTGCCCGCTGGGCTTTGGCCAGCGCGCGCTGATCGTGTCGCCGCCTAAGGCGGGAAAGACGGTGATGCTGCAGGCCGTGGCGGAGGGGGTCGCGCTCAACCATCCTTCGGCGATCCTCCTCATCCTGCTCGTGGACGAGCGGCCGGAGGAGGTGAGCGAAATGGTGGACTGGGGTCGGGGCGAGGTCATCGCGTCGAGCTTCGATCTGTCCCATGAACGGCATGTCGCCGTGGCCGACATGACGTTCGAGCACGCGCGCCGCCAGGCGGAGCTCGGCAAGGACGTCGTGATCGTGCTCGACTCGCTCACGCGCCTCGCGCGCTCCCACAATACGACGGGGCGGGGGAGCGGGCGCACGATGTCGGGTGGCCTGGACGCCAACGCGCTGGCCAAGCCCAAGGGACTGTTCGGGGCCGCGCGCGCCGTGCCGGAGGGCGGCTCCCTCACCGTGATCGCCACCGCGCTCATCGAGACGGAGAGTCGGATGGACGACGTGATCTTCGAGGAGTTCAAGGGGACCGGCAACTCGGAGCTGCGGCTGTCTCGCACGCTGGCGGACCGCCGCCTGTACCCTGCGGTGGATGTGGCCGCCAGCGGCACACGGCGCGAGGAGCTGCTCGCGGACCCGCCGACGGTGGCGGCCAAACAGCAGCTCCGGCGGGGCCTGGTCGGGCTCCCGCCGGAGAAGGCGATCGACGTCCTGCTGGCGCAGCTGCGGCGCGCCAAGACGAACGCCGAGCTGCTTGCCGGCGTCAGCTAGGCGTCAGCTTCCCCCGCCCACGATCCGCTTGTAGCTGTCCGCGTTCCAGCGGGGTCGCTGGGGTGTGTTCGCGACGGCCAGCCCCAGATGGAACACGAGCCGTGCGAACCGCGCCTCCTTCTCGGCGTCGATCTTGTCCGGGGAATCGGTCACCTGGTGGTAGTCCGGATGCAACCCGGTCGTGAAGAAGAGGATGGGCACGCCCTTCTTCGCGAAGTTGTAATGGTCCGAGCGGAAGAACAGCCCTTCCTGTGGCCACAGATCGCCGACCGGCTTGATGTTCAGCTCGCGGTGTGCCGCGGCGACACTGTCGAGCGTCACGCCGAGATTGGAGTGCTCGCGGCCGATCACAGCGACCGTGTCTTTCGCATTGCGGCCGACCATGTCGATGTTCAGGTCGGCGATCACGTCCGCCAGCGGTACCGTGGGATGGTCGGCGAAGTACGCGCTTCCCCAGAGGCCCCGCTCCTCCCCGCTCACGGTCATGAACACCAGGGAGCGCTTGGGTCGCTCACGGGCCGTGGCGAATGCCTCCGCCAGTTCGATCACGGCCACCGTGCCCGAGCCGTCGTCGTCCGCTCCGTTGCAGATCGAGTCCGCGCCGCGGGGCGTGCAGCCCTCCCCCGCGCTCGGCGTGCCGATGTGATCCATGTGGGCGCTGAACAGGACGTATTCCTTCTTCAACGCGGCGTCACTGCCCTCGAGGATCCCGATCGCGTTGGGAGCCGACGCGTGCTGGAGCACCCGCCCGCGCACGTCCAGTTGCAGCGTGATATCGGCCAGCGGGCGAGCCACGAGGGGCCGGTCGCCCCACGCTCGGAGCGAGTCGGGGCTCACGCCCCCCTGCGTAAACAGCGCTCCGGCGGTCGCCGTCCGCAGCGCGAACACGGCGGGGACCGCGGGACCGCTCTCAGCGCTCGGGTTGCGAACGCTCACGCTCGCCTCGTGACCGGGGAGCTTTGCCCAGATCGAATCGGGGAACCCCGCCACCAGCACGATGGCGAGCGGCCGGAGCGGGAGGACCTTCGCCGCGATCGTGTTGAGCCCCGGCCCGTACGCTAGGAAGACGATCTTCCCGGTGACGGCGGTGGAATCGAGCGCGCCTCCGGCGTCGGCCGAACCGGTGATCACGACGGCGGTGCCTGCCGCCGTCCCCGCCGGCGGCTGTCCCTCCACGAGCAGCACGTCCCGGCCCGCGCGCCAAACCCCCGGCGTGCGGCCGGTGATCCGGATGGTGGAGCTTTCGGGGTCGAACCGCAGGACCTCGAGGGGATAGTGCTGGAAGTAGGTGCCGCTATCGCCGCCCGGCCTGAGGCCGAACCGTTGGAACTCGCCCGCTACATAGGCCGCCACGGCGTCGAGCTGCGGGCTCGGCGTGGCGCGTCCGAGCATCGAGTCGTCGGCGATGACTCCAATGCGGCGCTGCACGTCCGCGATCGTGATGGAAGCCGCACCACGAGCGGCCGGCCGCTGCCGCTGTGCGGCGGCCAGTCCGGGGAGCGCCGCGAGCAGCAGCGCCAGGCGGTATTGCATCGCTCAGGCCTTGAGGTAGGGGAGACGAAACCTAACGCGCCCGACCGCAGGGAACTACGGTCGGGCGCGCTCACGCTGTTGCGTGGTTACGGCTTGCGCCGCTTGAGCTCGGGTTCGGCCCGTGGCTTTTCTTTCGGGGGCTCACGCTTCGGCTCGGCCCGCGGCTCACTGCGCGGTGGGGGGGGAGCCTCGTGCCGCGGCTCGGCGCGCGGTGGCGGCGGCTCGGCGCGCCGCCGCTCTTCCGGAGCCGCGCGACGCTCCGGCTGCGCGGGCTGCGCGGGCTGCGCGGGCCGCTCCGGTCGCTCGGGCCGGTCGGGCCGGTCGGGACGATCACGCCGCTCCGGGCGACCGGGATTTTGGTGAGTCTCGGGCCGCTCCGGACGGTCGGGGCGCGGCGGCCGATCGGGCTGTTCGGGGCGGCGGGGGTCGTCCCGATAATCGGGCTGGTCCGGCCGATCCCGGTGGTCCCGCTGGTCCGGCCGACGGCCGCGACCACGGTCGTCGTCGCTCCCCTGATCCTCGGAGCCAGGGCGCCGCCGAGGCGGCTGTATGTTGGGCGGCGGGATGACGCCCGTGCCGCCCAGGTCACGACCGTGCACGCCGACGTCACGCCGGCGATCGTCGTTCACGGGCCGTTCGCGCACCCGGGTAATGAATGCATCCGACGCCTGCCGGTCCTTGAAGATGAACCGGGGCTCCGGCCGGTACGGACGCGTGAAGACCGCTCTCGTGCCGCCATAGGTCCGATACGGGTAGTAGTACGGATCATCGAACACCACGATCCGAAAGCGCACGCAGGTGTAGTCGTACGGGCTCCAGGACGGATAACTCACGTACGTGTGGCAGTCGTAGCACAGGAACCGGGGGTAGTCGTAGTGCTGTTGCACGTAATACGGCGCGATGTCGTAATCCCAATCAGCATAGCCGTCGGGCACGATGCGCTGTGCCAGGTCGGTGAGGGCCACGTACGGATCGCCGCGGACCCGCCCGTCGGCGATCAACCGATAATCCCAGTGGTCTTTGCTCTGGATCCCGTCGTACACAAACGGGTCGGCTGCGGCGACCGCGAACAGGTAGCCGACACCGGGATAATCATCGACGTAGAACGCGTCGCGGTCGTGTCCGCCCGGCACCTCGTAGTCGCCACCGCCGCGGGCGAAGTTGTCCTCCCACGGCTCGCGGGGAAACAGCACGCGCACGCGGCCGTCGGTGTCGACGCGCAGGATGGTGACGAAGGCGTCCCGGTCGGCGCGGAAGTGTACGCGGACACCCTGGCCGCTGGCGTAAGGACTGTCGCCCCGGTCGGTCCAGACCTCGACGCGGGGGCGATACTCGACGGACACGGGCCGGGTCGAGGGGCTTTCGGTCTGCGCCATGACGAGGCTGAGCAACCAGATGGTGTGCAACATGGGGCCTCCGTTCGCGCGGGTGAGGGGCAGATTGCATGCCAACCCGACGCGTGCTCGCAGGGACGTTAAGTGGCTATGAGGCTTGAGGTTCAACACCTGATTGACGGGGATCACCAGACCCGGATTGTCCTCTACCCGGGACATTCGGCTGTTCATTAGCTTCCGCCAGGCCATGGCCGACGTGCAGCGCATCGATCTGCTGGATCCCGCCGAGGTGGCTCGCTTTGGTGGGATCGAGATCGTGGCGCAGGGCGTTGTGGAGGGTTTTCTCAGCGGCATCCACCGCTCACCGTTTCGCGGGTTCTCCGTCGAGTTTACGGAGCACCGCGCCTATCAACCCGGCGACGAGCTGCGCTACCTCGATTGGAAGATCCTCGCGCGGGCCGACCGCCTGTTCGTGAAGCAGTTCGAGCAAGAGACGAACTTGCGCGCGATGATTCTGGTCGACGCGAGCCGCTCGATGGCGTGGCGCGGCGCGCCCAACCGACTCACCAAGCGGGCCTATGCCGACCGGCTGGCGGCGGCGCTCGCACTGATTCTGCTGCGACAGCGGGATGCGACGGGGCTGATCACCTTCGACGAAGTCGTGCGCGAAGTGGTCCCGGCGCGGGTCAAGGTGGGACAGTGGGCGCGACTGGTGCGCGGTCTGGTCGAGACGCCAGACGGTCGGGGGACGGCAGCGCAGGCCGCCCTGGTGCGGCTCACTTCGCTGCTCACCCGCCGTGGGCTCGTGCTGCTCGTCTCCGACCTGTTGTTCGACCGTGAGCTGGCGCTCACGGCACTGCGCTACCTGCGTCATCGTGGCCATCAGGTGATCGTGTTGCACTTGATGGATCCGGCGGAGGCGGAGCTCACCGGTCCGCCCGAGGTGCGGTACCGGGATCCTGAATCCGCGGCGAGCGTGGTGATTCGGCCGCGCGAGCTGGCGCGGGCCTACCGGGCCACGGTGCGTCGGGAGATCGACGCATGGCGCACGGCGTGCCGGCGGCACGGCATCGCGTACCACCACATCATGACCGACCTGCCGTTCGGCATGGCGCTTCGGCTGCTCGCGTGACGTTCCTGCATCCGGTGGCGCTCGTGGGGCTCGCCGCGGCGGCGATCCCCGCGTTGCTCCATTTGCTCGAGCGCCGCGTGCCGCCGGAGGCTGAGTTTCCGCCGCTCCGCTATCTCAGCGAGGCGGAGCGCCAAAACGCACGGCGCTTGAAGCTGCGACACCTGCTGCTCCTGATGTTGCGGACGGCGCTGATTGTGCTGATCGTGCTCGCCGCGGCACGGCCGCTCGTCCCCACACAGGCGGGCGCCGGGTCGCTGCACGAGCCGACGGCGCTCGTCATGATCCTCGACAACTCGGCGTCGTCCGGGCTCGTGGTGGACGGGCGTTCCGCGCTCGAGCGCCTGAAAGCCGTGGCGCGAGGCTCGCTGGCGCGCGCGACGGCGTCCGATCGTCTCTGGCTCGTGCTCGCGGATGGCGTGGCGCGAGCGGGGACGCCGGAAGCGCTGCGCGCGACCGTAGACAGCACCCGTGTCTCGGCTCGTCGCTTGGACCTCACCGCCGCCGTGCGGGCTGCGACGCGCCTGGTGGACGCGGAGCCGCTCGCGGCGCGCGAGGTACAGGTCGTGAGTGACCTGCAGCGCACGGCGCTCGGTCCCGGCCGGGCGGGCGTGCCGCGGGGGGTGCGAGTGCTCGCCCTCGCGCCTCCGAGCCAGGCGCCCGCGAACCGCGGTGTCGGCCCCGCGCGGGTGACCGACGGCGCCGCAGCCGTGGACATCGTCGGGACGCCGGGAGCAGGGGGAGAGGGAGGCGGCGCGCCGGTGACGCTGCGCATCCGCGGCCGCGAGGTCGGCCGTGCCCTCGCCGCCCCCGGATTGACGGTATCGATCACGCTGCCGCCGCTCGGACCGGGCTGGTGGGTGGGCGAAGCGGTGCTCGACGCCGATGAGCTGCGGGCCGACGATCGGCGACTGCTGGTGTGGCGAGTGGCTCCGCCTGCCCGGGTCGCGGCGCTCCCGAGCGCCGGTGGGAGCCCGTTCGTGGCCGCTGCGCTCGCGGTGCTGGAAGAAGGGCATCGAGTCCGGCGGGGGGGGGGAGGCACCGAGGTGACGATTGGGGACCGGCCGGAGGCGGGGACGCTGGTGAGCGTGGTGATGCCACCGGCGGAGGCGCCGCTCGTCGGCCAGGCGAATCGCGCCCTCGCAGCGCGGGGAGGTCGGTGGCGGTTCGCGTCGGCGGGTACGCCCGGGCCGATCGCGGGGCCCACCGTGCCGGCGATCGCCGGGCTACCGGTGACGCGGCGGTACCGGATCGAACTCGTGGCGGGCGACGCGGGACGAGGGACGGGTGCAGACAGCGGCGTGCTCGCGACTGTGAACGGAGAGCCGTGGCTGGTGCGGGACGGCAGCGTCCTGCTCCTCGGCAGCCGGCTCGACACGGCCTGGACCGCGCTGCCCGCAGCACCCGCGTTCGTGCCGTTCGTGGATGCTCTAGTGAACCGCCTGGCACGGGGGGAGGCAGCCATCTCGGAGCTGGAAGGCGCCCCGCGCGTGGAGTTCCGGATCCGCGGCGCCGATACGATCGGCGCGATCGTCTACGGGCTCGACCCGCGAGAATCGGATCTCACGCCGGCGTCGCGGGCACTCGCGCACGAGGTCCTGGGCGCAGACGTGCTGGACAGCACGGCATTTGCGGCCGCCCGGTTCGCGGGCGCCGGGCGCCGCGATGGCAGCGGGCTGCTGCTGGTGCTGGCGTTGCTCGTCGCGCTCGTGGAGCTGGGGGTCGCCACGCGCACGCGCTGATGCCGCTCGACTTCGTGATCGACCGGTTGGACGCGCTCCCGGCGACGCGGGCGCTGGCGGAGGGGTTGCCGGCGCCCGGAGCCCGACTGGGTATCGCCGGCCTCCCCGGCTCGAGTCCCGCCGTGTTGCTCGCCGCGCTCGCGCGGCGCCTCCCGCAGCGCGTTTTTGTGGTGATCACGCCCACACCGACCGACGCGGAGCGATGGCTCGCGGATCTGCGTGCCCTGACGGGGAGCGCGGCCGCGCTGTATCCGCAGCGCGAGGCGCTCGGCGCCGAGGAGCCACACTTCGAAATCGCCGGCGAGCGGGTGGAGACGCTGGAACTGTTGTTATCCGGGCACGTCCGGGCGCTGGTCACGACCGCACGCGCCGCCGCTGAGCGCACCGGCGTGCCGGGGACGCTTCAGTCCATGCGTCTCGTCTTGGCGAAGGGGGAGCAGGGAGCGGGGAGCGGTACCCTCCGCGAGACGGTCCAGCGACTTGAGGCCATGGGCTACGTTCGGGTCCCGACCGTCACAGAAGTAGCGCAGTTCAGCGTACGCGGCGGGATCCTCGACGTGTATCGGTTTGGGATGGCGGCAGCGGCGCGGCTCGAGTGGTGGGGAGACGACATCGAGTCGCTGCGGACGTTCGATCTCGACTCGCAACGTTCCGGCGAAGCGATCGAGCGGATGACGATCTTACCCGTGAGAACGGAGCGAGCGGGGACGGGGGAGGGGGAGGTAGGGGCGCAGCGTGCTGCGCCCCTACAACGGCAGTCGCTGCTGGATCTCCTGCCGAGCGACGCGCTGGTGGTGCTCGAGCAGGAGTCGGCGCTGGGGCAGGAAGTGGAACGTGCCTGGGCCGACGCGGCCCACCATCTCGAGGTCGCGCGGCGGCTGGGCGAGGAGCCGGTGGCTCGAGAGGCGCTGTTCGTCGATCCGGCGGCGTGGCGAGCGCAGCTCGCCCGGTTCCCGCGAATCGCGCTCGATCCCGCCCAAGCCCCAGTCCGGTTCCCGATCGCGCCGCCCGAGCCGATCGATCGCGACATCAAGCGGCTGCGCCAGATCGTCGCGACCGAGCCACCTACCGTCATCCTGTGCGACAACGAGGGCCAGCTCGAGCGTCTGGAGGAGCTCCTGGCCGGCGACCGGGCGACCCTTGCCGTGGGGGCGTTGGACGGCGGATTCGTGCTGCCCGGGCTGCGGGTGCTCACCGACCACGAGATCTTCCGTCGGGCCCGCCGGCTGCGGCGACCGCGTCGGTACCGCGAGGCAATGGCCACCGCCGCGACGCGGGCGCTCAAAGCCGGCGATTACGTGGTCCATCTCGAGCACGGTATCGGGATCTACCGCGGGATGCAGACGATCGCGGTGGGAGCGGAGGGCGGAACCCTCGAGGTGGCCGTCGTAGAGTACGAAGGCGGGTCCCGGCTGAACGTGCCGCTGTACCGACTGGATCAGCTCGAGGCGTACCGGTCCGCGGCCGACGGGGACGCGCCGCCGCCGCGGCTGCACCGGCTCGGCACGACCACGTGGCAGCGACAGCGGGACAAGACGCGCGCCGCGATCCGACAGATGGCAGTCGAGCTGCTCGACCTGTACGCCCGACGGCAGCTCGCGGCCGGATTCGCCTTTCCTCCCGACACGGCGTGGCAGCGCGAGCTCGAATCGGCCTTCCTGTACGAGGATACGCCGGACCAGCGGCGGGCCTCCGAGGAGGTGAAGCGGGATATGGAGCGCGCCCGACCGATGGATCGCCTGCTGGTGGGTGACGTGGGGTACGGCAAGACCGAGGTCGCATTGCGCGCCGCCTTCAAAGCCGTGCAGGCAGGCAAGCAGGTCGCGGTCCTGGTTCCCACCACGATTCTCGCCGAGCAACACGGCCGCACCTTCCGCGAGCGGCTCGCCGACTATCCCGTCCGGATCGAGGTGCTGTCGCGGTTCCGCGGCCCGAAGGACACGAAGCAGGTGACGCGGCGGCTCGGTACCGGCGAAGTGGACGTCGTGATCGGGACGCACCGCCTGTTGTCACGCGACGTCGCGTTTCACGATCTCGGGCTCCTCATCGTCGACGAGGAGCACCGCTTCGGCGTGCGGCACAAGGAGCGGCTCAAGGCGCTGAAGCTCGTCGTGGACGTGCTGACGCTCACCGCGACACCCATTCCCCGGACGCTGCACCTGTCGCTGGCCGGATTGCGGGATCTCACGCTGCTCGAGACGCCGCCCAAGGATCGCTCGCCCGTGCTCACGTTCATCGAGCCGTGGGATGACGGATTGATCGAGGAGGCAGCGGCACGGGAGCTGGATCGTGCGGGGCAGGTGTACTTCGTGCACAACCGCATCGAGACGATCGACACGATCGCGGCGCGGGTGCGGGCGCTCGCCCCGCCACGGGCGCGGATCGCGGTGGCCCACGGGAAGCTGAAGGAGGCTGAGCTCGATGCCGTGATGGCCCGGTTCGTCCGGGGCGAGGTGGACGTCCTGGTCTCCACGATGATCGTCGAGTCCGGACTCGACGTGCCGAACGCGAACACCATGATCGTGAACCGCGCGGACCAGCTCGGGCTGGCGCAGCTGTACCAGCTGCGTGGGCGCGTGGGGCGGAGTCACCGGCGCGCGTACTGCTATCTGCTCGTGCCCGAGCTGGTGGACGCCGAGGCGGAAGAGCGGCTCCGCGTGTTGGAGCATCACACCGATCTCGGCTCGGGCTACCGGATCGCGCTGCGGGATCTCGAGCTGCGCGGTGCCGGCAACCTGCTCGGCGCCGCGCAGTCGGGCCACGCGCAGGCGGTCGGGTTCGATACCTACCTCCGCTGGCTCCAGGAAACCGTTGACGCGCTCAAGTCCGGGAAGGGGGACGAGGGAGCAGGGAGGGGTATGCCCCCTGAGGTGATCCTGGATCTCCCGGCACACCTCTCCGACGCCTACGTGCCGGACGAAGCGGTGAAGCTCGAGCTGTACCGCCGGCTGGCGCGGGCCGAGGCGCCTAGCGAGATTCAAGCGGTGCGCGAGGAATTGCGCGATCGGTTCGGGCCGCTCCCCGACGACGCACAGCGCTTGCTCCTCGTATCCGACCTCCGCGCCCTCGGTGCCCGTGTAGGACTGGAGATGGTCCTGGTGAAGGGCGACGAGGCGCGGCTCACGTTTGCGCGGGATGCGAGCCCGCGGCTGGCCGGCCTCACGGCGGCGCTCGACGTGGTGCAGTTCGAGGCCGAGGTCCGGCGGGCGGCGCCCCTCTCCCTGCGACTCCGCCGGCTCGGCGGAGAGCCCATCGGGTCGGGGCTCGTCCGAGCTCTCACCGCGGTTCTTGCGGACGCTCACCCTTAAGGAGTTGGCATGGTGCGGCTGGGCTGGATCGTCATGGTGCTCGTGCTGGCGGGGTGCTCCGCCCTGCGGGACGCGTTTTCGGCACACGCGCAGGTCGCCGGCACGGCCGCCGGACAGACCCTGACGGTCGACCGCCTGGCGCATCTGGTCGGACACGCGCAGCGCATACCCATTCGACCCGAAGTCCTCACCGGCGTCGCGAACGTCTACCTGGACTACGCGGTGCTCGCGACCGAGCTCGGTCGCGGGCGCGACCTGCACGATTCGGCTCTGGTCCTCGCTGCGGAGTGGCCCATGGTGGCCCAGCTCAAATGGGAGCGCTATCACGCCCAGCTGGTCGCGACGCGCGGCAAGCTCACCCCCGCGCAGGCGGACTCGGCGTTCCAGGCAGGCACCGTGCGGCTGTTCCAGCACATCCTCATCCGGATCCCGCAGAGCGCTGTGCCGATGGTGGAGCAGCAAAAGGAGAAGCAGGCCACCGCGCTCCTGCGCCAGGCCGCCGCGCAGCGTGGGTTCAATTTCGCGCAGCTCGCCCGGCGCTATTCGGAGGACCCGGGCTCCAAGACGCGCGGCGGCTATCTGCCGGCCACGCCGCGCGGGCAGTTCGTCCCCGCGTTCGACAGTGCCGCATGGACACTCCCGCCGGGCGCGATGACCGCCGTGGTCCGGACGCCGTTCGGGTTCCATATCATTCGTCGGCCGCCGCTCGCCGAGGTGCGCGACTCGTTCCGCGTCGATCTCGAGAACTCGCGCACCGCCCAGCTCGACTCGGTGTACCTGGACAGCGTCGCGAAACAGCGGCAGCTCAAGATCGAGTCCGGCGGGCCCGCGCTGGTGCGCCAGGCGGTGCCGCAGATCGCGTCCGCCCGGAGCGACAACCGCACACTGGCCACGTATCGCGGCGGCACCTTTCAGGTGAGGGACCTGGCGCGGTGGCTGCTGGCGCTCGATCCGAACGACGTGCGCGGGGTCGCCACGGCGAGCGACGCTCAGCTGAACCAGTTCCTCAAGGTGCTCGCGCAGCGCGACATGTTGCTGGTCGAGGTGGACAAGGCCGGCGTGCAGCTCAACGCGGGCGACTGGCGGCAGCTGCGCGCCGAACACGACTCGGGCGTGGCGCGGCTCGAGGGCTTGCTCGACCTGTCGCCCCAGCTCCTCAAGGACTCCGCCGCGACCCCCGCCGCGCGCGTGCAGCTGGCCATGGCGCACGTCGACCGCTACGTGGACCAGGCGGTGACCAAAGGCAGCGCGCCGTTCTTCCCGGTCCCGCCCTTCCTGGCCAGCGCGCTGCGCCTGGGTCAACCCTGGTCGCTCAACGAGGCGGGCATCGCGCGCGCGGTGGAGAGCGCGCAGGCCATCCGGGCCGCGGACACGACCGTGCGCGCGGCGCCGCCGACGGGTCTGAAACGGGCACCTGGCCCGCCACCTGTCGCGGCCGACAGCAGTGGCCGGCAGGCGCCGCGCTGACATGCGCGCGCTCGTCCTGAGCGTGGTCGCGGCGCTCGCCACTCTCTCCCCCGCGGCGCCGCGCGCGGCGGCGCAGGGCCGGGCGGCGACCGACCGTCCGGTCGACCGCATCGTGGCCGTCATCGGCACGAAGCCGATCCTGGCGTCACAGGTGGAAGAGCAGCTCGTCCTGGCGCAGTCGCAAGGCGCCAAGGTGGCGGAGGACTCCGCGGGGCGGGACGCCGCGCGGCGCCAGATCCTCTCGCAAATGGTGGATGAAGAGCTGCTGGTGCAGCAGGCGGAGCGGGACACCACCATCAAGGTGACCGACCAGGAAGTGCAGGACGCGGTCGAGCAGACCGTCCAAAACGTGCGTAAGCAGTTCACTTCGATCCCGGAGTTCCAGACTCAGCTGCGCGCCGCCGGGTTCGTGTCCGAGGAGGAATGGCGCCGTTGGCTCGCCGATCAGCAGCGTCGCGCGATCCTGCAGCAGCGGCTGATCGAGGGGCTGAAGCAGAAGGGAAAGCTCCGACCGATTCCGCCGTCGGACGCCGAGATGCGGGCGTTCTGGGAGACCAACCGAGCGCAGCAACCCAAACGGCCGGCCGCCATTTCGTTCCGCCAGATCGTGGTCGTGCCGAAACCGGACTCGGCGGCGAGCGCCCGCGCGCTGCAGCTGGCCGAGTCCCTCGTAGTGGCGCTGCGGCAGGGGGGCGGGGCCGGCTTCGCCGACCTCGCGAAGAAGTACTCGGCCGACAGCGTTTCTCGAGAGCAGGGCGGCGCCTTGGGCTGGTTCCGCCGCGGTGTGATGGTCAAGGAGTTCGAGGACGTCGCGTTTCACCTGAGGCCGGGGGCGATCTCCGACGTCGTGCGCACCGAGTTCGGGCTCCACATCATTCAAGTGGAGCGCGCGCAGCCGGCGGAGATTCTGGCGCGCCACATCCTGATCCAGCCCGCCATCTCCGTGGCGCAGGTCGCCATCGCCCGGCGGCAGGCCGATTCGGTGCACGACGCGCTCGCGCACGGAGCGTCGTTCGACTCGCTGGCGCGTCGCTATGCCGACCCGAGCGAGCCCAAGCTCGCCGATGCCCTCCCCGTTGCGCAGCTCCCGCCCGATTACGAAACGGCGATCGGGCCAGACACCGTCCCCGGATTGAAGCCCGTGTTTGAAGTCGGCGTCGGGACGGCGCGACCGAGGTTTGTGGTGTTCGAGCTGATGAAGCGCCTCCCCGAAGGCGAGCTGGGGTTCGACGAAGTGAAGGATCGCATCCGCGACGGGCTGAGCCAGCAGCTCGCCATCAAGCACCATCTCGACTTACTGCGTCGCACCACGTACGTCGACGTCCGTTTCTAATCGCCGTCCCCGACTCGCGGTCACCCTGGGCGATCCGCGCGGGATCGGGCCGGAAGTCGTGGCGAAGGCGGTCGCCCTCGGTCCGCTCGAAGCGGATCTCGTCTTTCTCGGGAGCGGGGAGCAGGGAGCAGGGAGCAGGAAACACGTGCAGTTCCCGCTCCCTGCTCCCCGCTCCCTGCTCCCCGAGCAGGCCGGGAAGATCGCTGGGGAGGCGGTGACTGAAGCGGTGCGCCTCGCGCTCGCTGGCGAAGTGGATGCAGTTGTCACCGGCCCGGTGCACAAGCACGCCCTCCACCTCGCCGGATTCCGCTATCCCGGCCTCACCGAGCTCCTGTCCCATCTCGCCGGCGACGTGGACGTCGCGATGATGCTCTCCGCGGGCACGCTCCGCGTGGTGCTCGTGACGACGCACATCGCTCTCAAGGACGTACCGACACAGGTGACCACCGATCGCGTGGTGCGCTGCGGGCGGATCACCGCGCGCGCGCTGCACGACTGGTGGGGCATCGCGGCGCCGCGGCTCGCCGTCTGTGCCCTCAATCCCCACGCCGGCGAGTCCGGCCTGTTCGGCGACGAGGACGCGCGTGTGCTCGCGCCCGCGGCCCGGACGCTCGGCGCCGCCGGGCCGCTGCCGGCGGACACGGTGTTCGTGCGGGCGCTCAAGGGTGAGTTCGACGCCGTCCTCACGCCCTATCACGACGTCGGGATGACGGCCGTGAAGGTCGCGGGATTTGGCAGGGGTGTGAACGTGACCCTCGGATTGCCGTTCCCCCGCGTCGGGCCGGACCACGGGACGGCGCTCGACATCGCCGGCAAGGGGGTCGCCGACCCCGGCTCCATGCGGGCGGCGCTCGAGCTCGCGACCGACCTGGCGCGACGCGTACAACGGGCCGACGCGCCGCTCGAGCGCTAGGCTTCCGGCGCCGGCCCGCGCCGCAGCACCCGCACCGTGCCGACGCGGCGCCCCTCCACCTCGACGATCTCGAACACCGCGCCTTTCACCGCCACCTGGTCCCCCGGTCTCGGGAGGCGCCCGATCGCGCCGAACAGGAACCCGCCGATGGTGGTGTAGTCCTCGTCGCCGAGCTCGAGTCCGAACGCGCTGTTGACCTCGCGGATCGGGACGGAGCCCGCGATGATGGGCGCCACGCCCGCGGGCGCGGCGCGCAGCTCACCCGAGGGCCGATCGTATTCGTCGTAGATCTGGCCGACGATCTCCTCCAGCAGGTCTTCCATGGTGACGAGACCCGCCGTACCGCCGAACTCGTCGAGCACGATCGCGAGGTGGATCTTCTGCCGCTTCATGTCGGCCAGCACGTCCTCGACCTCGCGCGTCCCCGGAACGAACACGGCGGGACGGAGCACCGCGCGGAGGCTGCCGCCCTTGGCCGAGCGAAGGCCGGCGAGGATGTCCTTCGCGTGCACGATGCCGAGGATGTCGTCGAGCGACTCTCCGTACACCGGATAGCGCGACCGGCCGGCGACGGCCACCTGATCGGCGGCTTCCTCGAGCGACAAGTCCGCCGGCAGGGCCACCATCTCGGTACGCGGTGTCATGACTTCACGGGCAGTTTTCTCGCTGAACTCGAACACGCCCTGCAACAGGCGGGCGTCGTCGGCGTCGAGCTTGCCCCGCTGCCGGCTCTGCTCGACCAGCATGCGGATCTCCTCGGGCGAGTGGATTCGCTCCAGCTCGGCCGTGGTGCCTTTGAGGCCCAGCAGGCGGACCACCCGGCCGGCGCTCCAGTTGAGGAGATCGGTAAACGGTCGTGTGATCCACGAGAACCAGATGAGCGGCGCGGCGATCCAGCGGCTGGTCCGCTCCGGATGGGTGATGGCCCACGCCTTGGGCGCCTGCTCGCCGAAGACGACATGGAGGAAGGAGACCAGCGCCACCGCGACCGTGGACGCGACGCCGCCGCGAGCGAGGAACTCGAGGGCGGGCGGCAGCGCCGCGAACCAATCGCGGAACAGCTGTGCCACGGTATCCTCGGCAACGTAGCCCAGCAGGATCGAGGCGACCGTGATGCCGAGCTGTGCCGCAGACAGTTGGCGGTACAGGTCCTGCAAGGCGGCCTGCACGGTCCTTGCCCGCCGGTCACCGCGCCGGACGAGGGCCTCGATGCGCGTGCGGCGGGCCGCGACCAGCGCGAACTCCGCGGCGACGAAAAACGCGTTCGCCAGCACCAGCGCTACCACCGCCAGCAGGCGCAGGCCGAGCGATTGTGTGGCGGGGCCGGGCATAGAGGCGGGAACATAGGGCGTGTTGCCCGACGGCGGAACGGCCCGGTATTTTGGGGAAGGGGGACGAAGGATGGGAGACCGGTGAGCGCCACGGTACCGCTGGAAGTCCAATGCACGCATCGAGCTCCGCTCCGCGACGAGAGTCGGCGGCGGATGACGATCGTGCTGGCGATTACGGCCGCGGTGATGGTCGCCGAGGCGGTGGGCGGGTGGCTGGCGCACTCGCTGGCCCTGCTCGCCGACGCGGGTCACATGCTGGCCGACGTCGCCGCGCTGGGGCTGTCGCTCGTCGTGACGGCGCTCGCGCGGCGGCCGGTGACGGCGGAGCGGACGTTCGGACTGCTGCGCCTCGAGATCCTGGCGGCGCTCGTGAACGGGGCGACCCTGATCGTGATCGCGTTGGGCATCGGCCTCGAAGCCTCCCGCCGGTTCCGGTCGCCCGCCGAGGTGCAAGGCACGCTGCTCCTGATCATCGCGGCGGTGGGACTGGCGGCGAACGCGGTAGGCGCCGCGATCCTGCACCGCGGGCACGACCACTCGCTCAACCAGCGCGGCGCCTACCTCCATATCGTGAGTGACCTCCTCGGCTCGATCGGCGCCCTCCTCGCGGGTGTGATCATCCTCGCCACCGGATGGGTGCAGGCCGATGCCGTCATCTCCGTCCTGATCTCCCTCCTGATCCTCGGCAGCGCCTGGCGACTGGTGAAGGAGAGCACGGACGTACTGCTCGAGGCGGCGCCCGCGCACATCGCTCTCTCGGACGTGCACGACCGGATCGCGTCCATCCCCGGCGTGGCGTCGGTGCACGACCTCCACGTGTGGACGGTCACCAGCGGCGTGATCGCGATGAGCAGCCACCTGGTCGTCCAGAATCCGGCGGACAACCAGCGGGTGCTCGAGGCCGTCCAGGCGTGCTTGGGGGGTATGGGCATCAGTCATGTGACGGTGCAGATGGAGCGGGATCCGACGTGTGAATAGGGCGGCATAGGCGGCAAGGGGCGGCAGAAGGCGGCAATGGTCGTGCCGCCCTTGCCGCCTGTTGCCGCCCTTTTGGTGATGGATTGCCTTGTCTTTTCCGAGCCCCCCTCCTATACTGCGCCCCTCACAGACGGCGCCCCTCACATAGGTACTGTCAGGACCTAGCCCCTTGCAGATCCGCAACATCGCCATCATCGCGCACGTGGACCATGGGAAGACCACGCTGGTGGACCAGATGCTCCGCCAGGCCGGGGTGTTTCGCGCCAACCAGCAGGTCAACGAGCGGGTCATGGACTCGAACCCGCTGGAGCGCGAGCGCGGGATTACCATCCTGTCGAAGAACACCGCGGTGCGGTGGGGCGATACCAAGATCAACATCGTGGACACCCCGGGCCACGCCGACTTCGGCGGCGAGGTGGAGCGGATTCTCCGTATGGTCGACGGCTTCCTCCTGCTCGTGGATGCCGCCGAGGGCCCCATGCCGCAGACGCGCTTCGTGGCGGGGAAGGCGTTGGCGCTCGGCCTGAAGCCGATCGTGCTGGTCAACAAGATCGACCGCCAGGACGCCGAGCCGCTGCGGGTGCACGATGAGGTGCTGGAGCTGTTCCTGGACCTGGAGGCGACGCCCGAGCAGTTCAATTGCCCCTTCCTCTATACATCGAGCCGCGCGGGGACCGCCACGCTCGATCTCAAGGCCCGGGGGACGGATCTCAACCCCCTGTTCCGGACCATTTTGGACACGATTCCGGCGCCGCAGGCCGACCCCAACGGGCCGTTTCAGATGCTCGTCTCGACGCTCGACTATTCCTCATATCTGGGCCGGATCGCGATCGGCCGGATCGAGCGGGGGCACGTCCGGGTCGGCGAGACGGTCGCGTTACTTCCCCTGGGCGAGCCTGGTCCTCTGGGAGATGCGCCGTACGAGCAGGCCAAGGTGGTGAAGCTGTTTTCGTTCGACGGGCTGGAGCGGGTCGAGGTCCAGGAGGCGTCGGCCGGCGACATCGTGGCGCTCGCGGGTCTGGTCGGGGTCGAGATCGGCAAGACGGTGACGGCACCCGACTATCTGGAGCGGCTCACGGGGATCGCGGTGGAGGAGCCCACGATTTCGGTGGACTTCAAGGTGAACGACTCGCCGTTCGCCGGGCGGGAGGGGAAGTTCGTGACGGGCCGGCAGCTGCGCGATCGCCTGTTTCGGGAGCTCGAGAAGAACGTGGCTCTGCGAGTGGAGGAAACGGACGACCCCCAGACGTTCACCGTCTCGGGTCGGGGAGAGCTGCACCTCGGCATCCTGATGGAGACGATGCGACGCGAGGGGTTCGAGTTCCAGGTGAGCCGGCCGCGGATCATTCCACGAGAGGGGCCGAACGGGGAGCGGCTGGAGCCGTACGAGGAGCTGATGGTGGACTGCCCCGAGGGGTATCTGGGGGTGGTGATGGAGAAGGTGGGCCCGCGCCGTGCAGAGCTCCTCGACATGCGGAACCCGGGGGTGGGCATGGTGCGGATGCGCTTCAAGATCCCCGCTCGGGGGCTGCTCGGGTACCGCTCGGAGTTCTTGACCGACACCCGGGGGACGGGAATCATGCACCACCGGTTCTTCGACTACGGCCCATGGGCGGGCCCGTTGCAGGGGCGGAGCCGCGGGGTACTGGTGGCGGACCGGGAGGGGGTGGCGGTGGGATACGCGCTCTTCAATTTGCAGGAGCGCGGGACGATGTTTGTCAAACCCGGGGATCCGGTGTACGAGGGCATGGTGGTGGGCGAGAACGCGCGGGTGGGGGACATGGACGTGAACCCGTCCAAGGAAAAGAAGCTCACGAACATGCGGACGACCGCGTCGGACGAAATGATCATCCTGGAGCCGCCGCGGCAAGTGACGCTCGAGCTGGCGCTGGAATACATCGAGGACGACGAACTGATCGAGGTCACGCCGTCGTCCATCCGGCTGCGCAAGCGCGCGCTGGGCGCCACCGAGCGGCGCAAGCTGGCGCGGAACGCGCGGTCGGCCGAAGAGTCGTAGCTCGTTCAAACAACAACCGCAACCCTAGCTGGGGGTGACAATGTTGTCCCGTGAGACGTCGGACTGGTCGCTCAAGCGTCGCGGCGACAGTCTCGGCGACGAGCAGTTCGGAGACTTCGAAGAGGACAAGGATCTGGACGAGGACTTCGACGACGAACTGGACGAGGACGAGCTGGACGAGGAGGACCTGGACGATCTCGACGAGTACGACGACCTGGACGACGAGTTCGACGACGAGGAAGACGATGAGTTCCGGCCGAAGAAGGGACCGCGCCGGGATTGGGAGTGAAGACCGGTCCTAGGGGGACGCAGCCTCGGCGAGGAGCGCGCGCGTCGCCGGATGGCCGGGCCGATCCAGCACCTCCGCCGCCGATCCGGCTTCTACCACCATCCCGTCCGCGAGGATCGCAACGCGATCCGCGCAGGCGCGCGCGAACTCCACATCGTGTGTCGCAATCCAGAGGCCGCGCCCGCCATCCGCGGCCGCGACCCGGCGCAGCGTCCGGCCGAGAGCGCCCCGGCGCGCCGGGTCGAGGGCCGCGGTGGGCTCGTCCATGAGGAGCAGCGGCGGATCGGGAGCGAGCGCCCGCGCGATCGCCACCCGCTGCGCCTCGCCCCCCGACAGCTGGCTCGGCAGCGCCCCCGCGCGCACGCCCACGTCCAGCGAATCGAGCAGCCGCCGCGCGGTATCGTCCGCCTCCTCCCGGCGTCGCTCCAGCACGTGCGTGAGCGCGAGGGCGACGTTCTCGAGCGCGGTCAAGTGCGCAAACAGCGCGTGACCCTGGAACACGAGGCCCACGCGCCGCCGCAGCGGCTTGAGGCGGGACTCGGGCGGCACCGGGCCCGGCTCGAGCGCGAAGCCGTCCACCACGATGCGTCCGCCGTCGAACCGCACGAGTGCGGCCACCGCCCGCAGCGCCGATGTCTTGCCGGCGCCCGAGCGCCCCATCAACGCCACGACCTCCCCCCGCCGCACTTCCACCGTCAATCCCCGCAGCACGTCCCGACCGTCGTAGCCGAGACGCAGTCGGTCGACCGAGAGGAGCGCCGTCACGCCGTGCGCCAGCGCCGCTCCAGGCGCCGCCCGAGCCGCGCCAACGGCAGGGACATCGCCAGGTATACGACTGCGCACAACATGCCGGGCACGATCCAGGTTCCGATGTTCGTCGCGTAGATGGCGGTCTGCTTCGTCAGCTCCACGACGGTGAGCACGGAGACGAGCGACGAGTCCTTCAAGAGGGCGACGAAATCGTTGGTCATGGGGGCGAGCGCGTAGCGCAGGGCCTGCGGCCCGCGCACCAGTCGCAGGATTTGCGCCTCGGAGAAGCCGAGCGTGCGCGCCGCCTCGAGCTGCGTGCGCGAGACCGCCTCGAGCGCCCCGCGGTAGATCTCCGCTTCGTACGCGCCGTAGTTCAACCCGAGTCCCAGGACGGCAGCGAGAAACGCCGGCAGCCGTACCACGCCCGACAGCCCGTAATAGAGGACGAAGAGCTGAAGCAGTAGCGGTGTCCCGCGGACCAGCTCGACGTACACGGTCATGAGCACGCGCACGGGCGCTGGGCCGTAGACCCGACCGGACGCCACGACCCCACCGACGACGACGGCCACCGCCATCGACAGCACCGACAGCACTGCGGTGACCAGCGCAGCCCGACCGAGCGAGGGAAGATAGGCCGACACGGCAGCGGCGCGACGCTCCGCGGTATCTACGGCCAGCGCCGGTCCCGAGCCCGCGACCCGCCGAAACAGCGCCGCCTGACTCGTGTCCCACACCTGCCACCGCCGGAAAATCCGCTCGAGGGTTCCGTCGCGCATCGCCGCGCGGAGCGCGCCGTCCACGGAGTCGCGCAGCGCGGAGTCGGCCTTGGCGAGCACGCCGACGTAATGGCCGACGGCGACCGCGCGGGGCTGGATCACGAGCTCCTCGCTCCCCATCCGGCGCCGCGCGCGCGCCGCGATGATGTGGTCGAGGAGCACGGCGTCGACGCGACCGGCCACCAGGTCCGAGTAGGGGTGCACGTCGTCGTCGTACGACGCGGCGACGAGGCCGAGCGAATCGCGGGCGGCGACGAGGATGTCGTATGCCATTGTGGCGCCGAGCGTCGCCACCCGTCGGCCGCGCAGAGCGGCCAGGTCGGACCAGCGGCCCCGGTCGTCGGGACGAACGGCCAGCACCTCGCGGAACTCGAAGTAGGGGATGGTGACGGCGTGGCGCGCACGGCGTGCCGGGGTGTCCTCCACGCCCGAGAGGCCGATCGCGAAGTCGCCCCGCTCGACGGATTGATCGATCGAGGACCACTGCACCTGCACGAAGCGGGGGCGGCGGCCCAGGCTCCGCGCGATCGTTTCCGCCACCTCGACGTCGAAGCCGCGGACCTGCGACGGGTCGCCGGGGTCGGCTTCGACGAAGGGCGCGCCGCCCTCGGCGTCGCCGCCCCACCGGAGCGTCGCTTGCGGCCGCTGCGCTGCGCCGAGCCACGCCGCAACGCCGAGCGCCGCGGTGAGCGCGGGTATCACGGGTTTCGAGGCACCGGCGCCGCCATGCTCAAATGATCGAGTCCTTGGCACCGACTTGGCAAGTGAAGGACGGGGGGTGTCACCCCAAGTACCGCACTGAGCAACATGCCGCTAAGTTGTGCGGATTGGCTGCACCGGATCAGGGGGCGTTGCGACAGCCTAGCCCCCAGGTCGGACTCAAAAGGCGTTGAGGGCCTGTAGCTCAGGTGGTTAGAGCGCACGCCTGATAAGCGTGAGGTCAGTGGTTCAACTCCACTCAGGCCCATAAGACCAGAAAGACGTCGAGCAAAGGCGTCGCGCAAAGACCTCAGGCGAAAGCGTCGCGGGGAACTGTAGGCTCGCGCTACGGCTCCACGCGACGTTCTCTTATGCGGGGCTCTGTGTCGGCATCACACCCCTTGCCATGCCCCCCGAAGAGTAGTCGTGCCCGAGACAGAGTATCCCGCTCAACGGTTGGCGCACCCGCGCCACCGGTGATGCTCGGCAGCCACGGCGCGGTTCCCTGTGACGGCACGCGCTGTCGGCGCCGTCACTACGCTGTACGCGGGCGACATGGCAGCACTGCGGCGCAGGACTTGCGGCTTGGGTGGCGGAGTCGTGACGTGCTCACGCTTTCTTGTTTCGGAGCTCCGATTATGAAACTCCTCTCCCCCCTCCGTTTCGCCGTCGGCGTCGCGCTCACCGCCTGTCACAGCATGACCGAACCGCCGCGGTCACCGTTGCTGTTGGCTAAGGTCGACGCCGCCCTCACGATCAGGACGACCGACCTTGGGACGTTGGGTCCGGGGCCCGGTTTCTGCCTGTTCCCGTCGAGCCAGGCTCTCGACATAAACGAACGCGGCCTCATCGTCGGCTGGAGCGACTCGGGCTGCACGAGAATGAAGGGCTTCATGTGGGACAACGGCACAATGACCGACCTGGGGAGCTTCGGCGCGGTCGCCGTGAACAATCAGGACCAGATTGCCGGCAACCTCCTCACGGCTCCCTTCGTGACCCGGGCGGTCCTGTGGCAGAACGGCATGCAGACCGACCTCGGGACCCTCGGCGGAGACTGGAGTGAGGCCCGCACGCTGAACGAGCGCGGCCAGGTTGTCGGGAGCAGCGGCACGGCCACGGGCGCGACCCACGCCTTCTCGTGGCAGGCTGGCATGATGACCGACCTTGGGACGCTCGGCGGGGGCTCGAGCGAGGCCGTCGCAGTGAATCCTCGCGGGCAGATTGTCGGTAACAGCGTCACCGCCACGGGCGCGACCCATGCATTCCTGTGGCAGAGTGGCGCCATGACCGACCTCGGGACGCTGGGCGGAGACGTGAGTGAGGTTCGCGCCGTGAACGAGCGCGGCCAAATGGTGGGCAGCAGTCGGACCGCCACCGGCGAGACACACGCTTTCCTGTGGCAGGATGGCGCGATGACCGACCTCGGCACGCTCGGCGGGCCTTCGAGCCGAGCACACGCAGTGAACAGTCCTGGCCAGATCGCCGGCTTGAGCAGCACGCCGAGCGGAGAAATTCATGTCTTCCTGTGGAAGGACGGCGTGATGACGGACCTCGGGACACCGGAGCCAAGCCGCGGAGAGTTTGTCGGAGATCTCAGGCTGAATGACGGTGGCCAAATCGTCGGAACGATCCGCACGATTGCAAGTCTGCCAGGGGGGTTCACCTACTTATGGCAGCGCGGCGCAGCGATCAAATTTGCCGGACCGGGCGCTCAAACCGTCGCGCTCAACAATCACGGCGAAATTGTAGGCTGGGTTATCGTGGGAGCTGGCCCGGTGCGTCACGCAACGCTCTGGACCGTCGAGCCGCCCAACAATCAGAATGAGCCGGTCGCGGCCGGCGCGGCTGGTGTCTCGGGTTCTGCGGCGGGGGCATCCTGAGCAGCGTTATTGCGTGACGCTCGTGCGTGAGGCCTGTGCGTTGACGTCTCATTGTCTATACCGCATCCGAGCGAGGAAGTAGACGGCACAGATCCACAGGAGCGTGACCGTGAGCCACGCAACCAGGGAAGCACTCAGCCCGAACGTGCTGTTGGCCCCCGGCAGCGCCGATGGGACGATGTCCTTGGTATTGTTCACCGCCGCGTGCAGCAGCATGACTAGCAGCAGGCTTCCGTTGGTGCGCGTATAGAGCCACGCCATCGCAACGGACAGCGCGGTTACTTGCAACACAAACACGAAAAATGACTGTCCGTACGTGTCGACCTCGGGGATGAAGAACTGAGGTAGGTGCCAGCAGGCCCAGATGAGCCCGAGCAGGAGGCTCGCGCGCGCGAGTCCGAAGCGCGCCGCCAGGCGGGGAAGCGCATAGCCGCGCCAGCCGATCTCCTCTCCTGCCTGGAAGGGCGTCGACACGGCGATTGCCCTCAGGATGAGATACCACGGCTCGTCGCCAAAGTGCGGCCACGCGCCCGTGGCCAGGCGATGGACGAGCGCGACGGTGAGCTTGACGGCGGGAATGTAAGCGACGGCGAACAGGTACCACCGCGCGGCGACTCGCCACCGGAGCACGCCACCCAGCAGGGCCCGCACGCCTCCGTCTCCCTCGGTCCGCGCGGTTAGCCAGAGAGCCACTAGGGAGGGAGCGAAGGTGCCCAGCAGTACCAGTACACCACCGATTGGGGCGTACACGGGAATCCCCGCCGCCGCGACCGAGATGAAGCAAGCCCACATCACGGCGTAGGTCAGCACGAAGAACTTGACGACCGGTTTCATGGCCTAGTTCCGGCGTGCTCCCGCAGATGCCCGAACAGGTCCAGCCCGGTCTTGAGGACGACGAGCAGGGCGAGCGGGAGCAACGGTGATCCGAGCGTCGCGACGAGGAAGCCGCCGCCCAGGATCACGACGTGGAGCACTATGACCCGACCGTAAGGACGGAACATCAGCGCCGGAACCAGCGCCGACTTGTATTGCCCCGTGCCGATGTAGTTGAACGCGAACGAGACCGCGTGGCTCAGCGCGAGCCCCCAGGCTGCCGGCGCGATCCCCGCGATCTGAACCGCGTGCACGTACGTCGCCGGCGTGGGAAATCCCCGACCCGCGAACCCGCCTCCAAACAGCGTGAGCACGAACACCCCGTGCACGGTGACGAACATGCCGTAATGGAACGTGAAGAACGGGATCATGAACAGCTTCGCGGCCCACATCGCCCCGATCTGCGGCTGTGCCACGAGCATGCGCAAGACGTTGAACACCCCCACGATCACGTTCTCCACCCAGAAGAGCAGCAGGGTAGCGAACACGCTCCAGCCCATGAACAGGACGCCCGCAAGCGGGACGAGGTTCGCCGCCACGAGCACGAGGGCGCTGGGCGAGAGCCGCAGGGGAAGGCGGGGGGGGACCGGTGGCGTCACGGCGCCACAACGATGTAACACGCGGGCGAGGCCGCCAAGGCCTTGCCGGCTCCGCGGGGGAGGAGGATCTTGCCGGCGTGAGCGCTTCGACCCAGGGCCTCGCGGTGGTGGGGATCTCCGGCAGCCCGTCCGCGACGTCCAAGTCGCGAGGGCTCGTGGAGTACGCCCTGAGCCGGCTCGCGGCGCGCGGCGCTAGGACCCAGTTGGTGGACCTCGCGGCGCTACCCGCCGAGCCGTTGCTTGGCCGGGGGACGAGTCCGGCCGTGACCGCGGCGCTCGACGCCGCTACACGCGCGGGGATCGTCGTCGCGGGGACGCCGGTGTACCGGGCCACGTACAGCGGGCTGCTCAAACTCTTCTTCGATCTGCTGCCGCAGGACAGTCTGATGGGCAAGGTTGGTGTGCCGATCGTGACGGGGCATGGCGCCGCCCACTCCCTGGCTGTGGACCACGGCCTGCGGCCGCTGTTCGCGAGCCTCGGCGCGACGGTCGTGGCGAACGGGGTGTATGCGACGAGCGCCCAGTTTCAGGACGGGCGGCCCGGTGCCGAGCTGCTGGGGGCGGTGGACCGGGCAGTACACGAAGCACTGGCCCTCGCTACGGCCGGGCTACCAGGACCAGTCCCCCGAGGCACATGAGCAACCCCGCCACGTGTCGCGCCGCGAGGTGCTCCCGGTAGCCGACGACGCCGACGATCACGAGCAGCAGCGCGGTCGCGACGTTCGCGACCACGGAGGCGAGGCTGATGCGCCAGCCGGCGCGATAGGCGAGCAGGATGGCCAGCTCCACTCCCACGATCGACAGTCCGACCACATAGGTGGCCCAATTCAAGTCTTTGAGCGAGCGCACGAACGTCGTGCCGCCGGGCGCGAAGGGGACCACAACGAGACACGCCACGAGCGAGGTGGCGTAGGTGATCACCAAAGACACCATGGGGTGCACGCCGGGCACGATGGCCTTCTGGGCGATGTGATAGAGGGTCGTGGCAAGCGCGGTGAGAGCGATCGGCAGGTAGAACAGCATTGCGGGCCTTTCGTTGTGGGTCACTATTTGCGCGTTCCCGGAGTCGTCGTCGCGCGCATCAAGATTTGCGCCAACCGCAAGCGCGTGCTCACTGACCAAGGCAGCGTGACGGATTCCCTCCAGGAGAGAATGTCGCACCGGCACCCCACCGTGCCGCAAAAACGCCCTATCCCCGCCTCCCTCGTCTCGCAATGTTGCGCAACCGACCGTGATTACCCCAAATAGAGTCATGTCTCGAGATCCGGCGGCGCCCGCCGCCGACGAGGAGCCCCGCGTCGCAGCCGAGGTGCAACGCGCAGCCCTCCGCCAGCTGCTGGCGGGGGGTCCGCTCGCCGAGGCGTTGCACATCGTGCTGGTTGCGGTCGTCGCGGCGCTGGTGTGGAATTCCCAGCCGGTTGGGCTCACGCTCGGGTGGGTCGGCGCGGTCGCCGCCGCCGCCGGGTTGCGGACCTGGTGGCGTCTGCGCGCCACAAGGCGCAGCCTGTCGGCCGACGAAGCCCTGCGGGGGGTACGACTCACCGTGGCCGGCGTCGGCCTCGCGTGGGGGTTCGGGGCCGCCTCGGCGATTCCGGCGCTGGGCCTCGACGAGGCGGCCCTCATCCTGGTGGTGCTCGCTGGAATCGTGGCCGGGGCGACCGGTACCCTGGTCGGCGACCGGCGCAGCTTCCTCTACCTCCTGCTGACCGTCCTGACCCCCGTGCCCGTCGGCATCCTGTTGCAGGGGCACGCCCGGCCAAATCTCTTGGCCGTCGTCCTGATCGCGATGTTCGCCTGGGGCATGGACCGGGTGCATCGGCGTGCCCACCGCACGTTCGCCGAGCGTGTCCGGGCAGCGGCCTTGCTGGAGCGATCCACGCAAGAATTGGCGCGCCAGCACGCCTACCTCGATGCCCTGATCGCGAGCACGCCGGTGGCCATCGCCGTGCTGGACGACCAGCGCTCCGTGCGCAGCGTGAACGCGGCGTTCGAGGGCTTGTTCGGGTACGCCGCAGACGAGGTCGTCGGCGCCGGGATCGACGGGCTGATCGTGCCGGACTCGCTCCGCTCCGAGTCGAGCGACCTGGAGACCCGCGTCCGGCGTGGTGAGATCGTGCGCGTGGAGGTCGAGCGGATGCGCAAAGACGGGCGACACATCCAGGTCCGCCTCTCGGCGGCCGCGGTGAAGGCGGCTGCCGATGGCGCGCTTGTGGCGTTGTACGAGGACATCAGCGATCGCAAGGCGGCGGAAGCCGCCATGCGCGAGGCGCGCGACCTGGCGGAGCGGGTAGCCCGCGCACGGAGCGCGTTCCTGGCGAACATGAGCCACGAGATCCGCACGCCCATGAACGCGGTCCTGGGCTTCGTCGAGCTGGTACTGGACACGGAGCTGGGTCCCGAGCAACGCCGCGCGCTGGAGCTGGTGCGTACGTCGTCCGAGGCGTTGCTCACCATCCTCAACGACATCCTCGACTACTCGAAGATCGAAGCGGAGCATCTCGAGCTCGAATCCATCCCGTTCGACCTGCCCAAGGTCGTCCATGCCACGGCTACCCTGCTTGCCGTCCGCGCACGCGAGAAGCATCTCGAGCTGACCGTGGACGTGCCGCCCGACGTCCCGCAGATGGTGCGGGGCGATCCGACCCGTGTCCGCCAGGTGCTCATGAACCTGATCGGGAACGCGATCAAGTTCACGGAGCAAGGCGAGGTCGACGTCTCCGCCGGTGTGCTGCGGCGCGACGGCGACCAGGCGTCCGTGCAGTTCCGGGTGCGGGACACGGGGATCGGCATCTCGGAGGAGCAGGTGGGCACCGTCTTCCAAGAGTTCACCCAGGCGGACGCATCGATGACGCGCCGCTACGGCGGGACAGGACTCGGCCTTGCGATCTCGCGGCGCCTGGTGGCCTTGATGGGCGGTGAGCTCGCGGTCACGAGCGAGGTCGGCCGGGGCAGCGAGTTCAGCTTTGCAATCAGCTTCCCGATCGAGGGGACGACGCCAGCCGCGGCTCGCACGTCCGTCTCCCTCGGGGGGCGCCGGCTCCTGGTGGTGGATGACAACGAAACCAACCGGCGGATCGTCCGGGACATGCTGGGGGCGGAGGGGATGGCCGTGCACGAAGCGCACCGCGCGGACGCCGGACTCGAGGCACTGCGCCGCGCCGCCCAGGCGGGAACGCCCTACGACCTTGCCATCCTCGATGCGCAAATGCCCGACCAGGACGGCTTCGAGCTCGCGACCGCCATCCGCGCCGATGGCGCGCTGACGGAGACCCGGCTTCTGATCCTCACCTCTGCCGGGCAACGCGGCGACGGTGAGCGATGCCGGCAGCTGGGGATCCAGGCATATCTTACCAAGCCCATCGCTCGGGCGGATTTGGTGGAGGCCGTGGGGACGGTGCTGGCCGGCAGAGCGTCGGCCCCGGGCGCGGCCGACCTCGTCACCCGCCACTCCATCGCCGAGTCGCGCCACGCGCTGCGCATCCTGCTGGTGGAGGACAACCCCGTGAACCAGCAAGTGGCGACGGCCATGCTGTTGAAGCGCGGGCACCAGGTGGACGTCGTGGGCAACGGTCGCGAAGCGGTGGACGCGGTCGCCCGCGAGCCGTACGACGTCGTCCTCATGGACATCCAGATGCCAGAGATGGACGGGTTCGAGGCGACGGAGCAGATCCGCGCCCTGCCCCGGGGCCGGACGCTGCCGATCATCGCCCTCACGGCGCACGCCCTCAGCGGGGAGCGCGAGCGCTGTCTGGCGCGTGGGATGAGTGGTTATCTCGCGAAGCCGTTCAAGGCCCACGACCTGTTCGCCGCCGTCGAAGGGCGCGGCGCCCAACCGGCTGACACCGCCGCGGCGCCGTCGCCTGCGGTCGACCTCGCGGCCTTCCGTCGCACGATGGAGGAAGCAGGGGCGGGCGAGGCGGTGGACGGGATTCTCGAGACCTTCGTGGCCACCCTGCCGCAGCGCCTGGAAGCGCTCGTGGCGGCCGCCGGGAGCACCGACGCCGAGCCGCTGCAACGAGCGGCGCATGCGTTCAAGTCGGCCGCCGGGACGATCGGTGCGGGCCACCTCGCCGCGCTGCTCGAGGACATGGAGCGCGCGGCGCGGGATGGCGATTTGGCCGGGTCACGTGACAAACTTGAGCACGTACGCGGCGAGGCGCGAGCCGTGCTCGACTATCTTCGAACGGCGACGAAAGGCGGCCAGGATGGCTAACTTGATTTCCGTGATGGTCGTGGATGACGACCCGGTGTCGAGCGCCCAGCTGGGCGCGCTCGCAAAGGCGGCCGGTTACGAAGCCAGGAGCGCGCCCAACGGCCGCGAGGCGTGGGAGCTGCTGCAGCTGGCGCGCGTTCCCATCGTGATCTCCGATTGGTACATGCCCGAGATGGACGGGCCCGAGCTGTGCCGCCGCATCCGCGCCCGCACGCGCGAGCCGTACGTCTACTTCATCCTCGTCACGTCGCGCGGTGGCAAGCAGCAGTACCTGGCAGGCATGGAGGCCGGGGCGGACGACTTCATCGCCAAGCCCGTCGACCCCGACGAGCTGCGCGCCCGGCTCAAGGTGGCCGAGCGTATATTGGGCTTGCGCAAGGAGATCGAGCAGCTCGAGGTGCTGCTCCCCATCTGCTCGTACTGTAAGCGGATTCGGAACGACAAGGAGGAGTGGGAGCCGCTCGAGCAGTACATCGAGGAGCACTTCGAGCAGTTGTTGAGCCATGGTATCTGCCCCGACTGCTACATCAAGTACGTGCAGCCTCAGCTCGACCGCACCAAGCCCTCGTGACGGCGGAGTCCTCGGCCGCGGCTGTTAGCGACCCGCGCAACGTCCTCCCCCGTCCGCCTGACGCAGCGTCGGGTACGCGACGCCGAGCTGCTCCAGGTAGGTCGAGTACTTCGCCGGATCGTAGTAGTACTGCCGCATCGCCGGCCGATACTTCTCCATGGTGGCGGCGTTGAGCTCGAGGGCGGGCTGGTCGTCGGCGCGGATCAGCGGCTTGTACTGAATCGTCTTCGTTTGGACGACCTTGAAGTAGTCCCACGCCTGCTGCACCAGCTCGGGCCGTAGCAGGAAATCGAGCATCGTCATCGCTTGCACTTTGGCGCCGGCGGCGGCGCCCTTGTGCGCGATCGGCGTGGCCATCGCGATCGCATTCGACCAGTGGTGCCCCGGCAGGTTGGGAATGTTGGACGGATACCAGAGCACCACCGTTGGGACTGTCCACGACACGTCGCCGATGTCGTCGGAATACCCCGCCCGACGCTCTGCCTCACTCGGCGCGGGTGGCAGCGCGTCGAGGGTCGTGTCGAGCCCCCGCTCGGCGACGTGGAGATCGCGCTGGACGGCCTTAGCAAGGACCTGGTCAGCCTCGCTCCAACGCGGTAGTCCCACCTGCTTCATGTTGTCGTACATCGTCTGGGCCACGACCTTGTTGAAGTGGCCGGGCCACGCCGAGCCGACGATCCGCTCGGACGCGAGTGTCGTACCGGTCATCATGGCGGCGCCTCGCGCCACCGAGTCGGCGACCTGGAACAACTCCGCGATGTGCGGACCATCCAGCTCGCGCAGGTAATACCACACCGACGCGGTGGCCGGTACGACGTTCGGCTGGTCGCCGCCGTCCCTGATGACATAGTGCGACCGCTGCTCGGTGCGCAGGTGCTCGCGGCGGAAGTTCCAGCCGACGTCCATGAGCTCCACTGCGTCGAGGGCACTGCGGCCGCGCCAAGGCCCGGACGCGGCGTGCGCGCTCTGTCCCGTAAAGCCGAAGATGACAGAGATGGTGCCGGTCCCCGGCGTGTCGCCCCAGGACGTCCCGAGATTCGAGCCGACGTGCGCGAACAACACGACGTCGGCGTCCTTGAGGTAGCCCGCGCGCACGAGAAACGCCTTGCCGCCGAGGAGCTCCTCCGCGATCCCGGGCCAGAGCTTGATCGTGCCCGCGAGATGGTCGCGCTCCATGATGCGTTTCACCGCGAGCGCGGCCGTGACGTTCACCGCCGGTCCCGCGTTGTGCCCCTCGCCGTGGCCGGGCGCGCCCTCGACGAGCGGCACGTGGCAGGCGACGCCCGGCACCTGGGAGGCCTGCGGAATGTCGTCCAAGTCGGCTCCGAGCGAGATGACAGGCTTGCCGGAGCCCCAGGAAGCAATCCACGCCGTCGGCAGGCCGGCGATCCCTTGTTCGACAGAGAATCCGCTATCGCGCAGCAGCTTCACGAGGTAGCGCGAGGTCTCGACTTCCTGATAGCCGAGTTCGCCGTAGCTGAAGATCTGATCCACCATCTGCTGTGTGAGGCGGGCGCGCGCGTCGATGTCGCTCGCGGCCTCGCGTTTCAGAGCGGCGAGTCGCGCCAGCGGGGTGGGGCGCTTCGCCGGCGGCTGCTGGGCGAACGAGCACCAGGGCAGGGCGAGAGCGAGCAGGACACCCTTCACAGCGGACAGCCAGCGCATCGAGCGCTCCGGTGGAAGTCAGAGAAGCTCTTGTGGGGCGCTAAAGGTACGAGCCCCCTCTGACCGCGGCTACCGGCCTGCCGCTTGCGGTACTGTTGCGTCGCCGCATCGCCCCACACCGCTTGACAGGGGAGCGGGGACGCACACACCCTGGTACCAGCGAACGGCAATCGTTCGTGGGAACTCACCCTAGCCCCGTTGCGCCCGCGATCAGGCCAACGGGGCACTGTGTGTCGTGGGAGCGCATCTATGGAAGCGAAAAATGTCCTTGACAGTCTCGACGTCGGCGTGGCGGCGATTGGTCCCGATTGGACGATCGCCGCGTGGTCGGCAGGGGCCAGTCGGATAACCGCGCTGCCGGCCACCCGGGTGCTGGGTCAGCGCATCTGGATCGCCTTCCCGGCGGCCAAAGGCACCGAGCTGGAACGAGTGTTCGGAGAGGTGCTGGCCGACGGAACGCCCCGCACCTTCCTGGCGCCTGCGGGCGCGCCTGAGTCCGCAGGGACCCTGCTCGAGACCCGGGTCACGCGCGGGCCGGGGGATCATCTCACCCTGGCCTTCCGGCCGGTGCACGAGGAGCTCTCGCCCGAGTCGCGCGCGGCGCAGCTGTTGAGCGCGCTCGAGGCCGAGCGGCGACTGTATCTGCAGCTGTTCAGCTCGCTGCCCACGCCCGCCCTGGTGCTCGCGCCGGACGGTCACATCCTCGATACCAACCCCGAGGGCGCGAAGCTCTTGGGCGGCGCGGACGCGGCGGGGCTGCGTGGCCGGGCGCTGGCGGAGTGGACCCCCTCGTCGCAACAGGGTCTGCTCGCCGCCGCGCTGCGCCACGCCGTCACGCGGCGGCAGGAGGTGGCGCTCACGTTCGAATTCGCGGGCGAGCCGCCGCGCGAGGTGCGAGCCGTGGTCGTGAACGTCGATCCGGTGCGCGCAGCGCCCAAGCTCCTCTTCCTGGCGCTGGATGTGTCGCGTGAGATGCTGTTGCAGCAGCGGTTGCTCCAGGCCGACCGGTTGTCGCAGCTCGGGGCGCTCGTGTCGGGCGTGGCACACGAGCTCAACAATCCCCTTGCTGCGATCGCCGCATTCGGCGAAGCGCTCGCGCTGGATCCTCATCAAACCGATTTGGCGGAAAGCGCCGAGGTGATCCGAAGTGAAGCGATGCGGGCGGGTCGCATCGTCCAGACGCTGCTCGACTTCGCCCGCCAGCGGCCACGTATGCAGACCGCTGTCGATCTCGGCGAGATCGCCGAACGGGTGCTCGCCCTGCAGCGCAGCGCCCTCAAGAAAGCACGCATCCGCACGACGGTCTCCGTCCCGAACGACGTCCCCGCGGTGGCCGGCGACCCGCAGGAGTTGCAGCAGGTCATGCTCAACGCGGTCGTCAACGCTCGGCAGGCGATCGAGAACACGGGCCGCCCCGGCCAGATCACCATCACGGCTCGGTCGAGCGACCATCACGTGCTCGTGACCGTCGACGACACGGGTCCCGGCGTGCCGCCCGAGATCCTCGACCGCGTGTTCGAGCCGTTCTTCTCGACCAAGGCGGAGCACGGCACCGGGCTCGGGTTGGCGATCAGCTTCGGCCTGGTCCGGGGCATGGGCGGCCGCATCTGGATGCAGAACGTGGAAGGGGGCGGCGCCCGGCTCTCCTTGGAGCTCCCGGTGGACGCCGGCAGCGCCGACGCGGCGGCGCGAGCCGCCGCCCGGTCGGCCGTGCGGCGACTCTCGGTGCTGGTGGTGGAGGACGAGGAAGCGGTGCGCCGCGCCATGGCCCTGTTGGCCAGGCGGCTCGGCCACGAGGTGACGACGGTCGGCCGCTTCGTCGAGGCGACCGAGCGCCTCGCCCAGCGGGACGCGCGCTACGATGCGCTACTGGTGGACGTGCATCTCGACGAAGCGCATACGGGGTTCGACCTGTTCGATCACCTGCGGAGCGAAGGGCAGGGGCGCGAGCAGCACATCGTGTTCACGACCGGTGACTCCATTTCGACTCAGACGCGCGACGCGCTGGAGCGCGCCGACCGACCGGTGCTGCGCAAGCCATTCAGCCTAGACGATCTGCGCGAAATGCTGGACCGCGTGGCGGCAGGCTGACCGGCGGAGGGATCTCAGGCCGCGCGCACGCGCCGGCGGTCCCGGCGGTGCGCGCGGTAGTACGCGACGGTCTGCCGCAGTCCTTCGTCGAAATCCACTACCGGTTCGTAGCCCACGAGCTCGCGTGCCTTGTCGATCGACGCGAGCGAGTTCCTGACCTCACCGGGCCGCCCCTCCACGTGCCGCGGCAAGACCGGCGCGCCCGTGAGTGTTTGGATTCGGTCCCACAGATCGTTGATGCTCACGCTCTGCGCGCACCCGACGTTGAACACCTGACCGGCGACGCGCGCGGCCGGCGCGCGCGCGGCGAGCACGTTTGCGTGCACCACGTTCGCGACGTAGACGAAATCGCGGGTCTGGTTGCCGTCACCGTAGATCGTCGGTGGCTCAGCCTGCAGGGCCGCGGCAATGAACTGCGGCACGACAGCCGCGTACTGCGAGTGCGGATCCTGGCGTGGCCCGAAGATGTTGAAGTACCGCAACACGACGGTTTCGAGTCCGTAGGCCGCATGGAACGCCGAGCAGTACTCCTCGCCCGCGAGCTTGGACGCGGCATACGGCGACATCGGGCGCGTGACGTGATCCTCGGAGTTAGGCAGCGTCGCAGCGTTCCCATAGGCCGACGTGGAGCCGGCGTAGACCACTCGCCGCACTCCCGCGTCACGCGCTGCGACCAGGACGTTGAGCGTCCCGGTCGCGTTCACGTGGTGTGTGGCGAGGGGCTCGTCTACCGAGCGCTGGACCGACGTGGCCGCGGCCTGATGCAGCACGCAGTTCACGTCCGCCATCGCGCCCCGGCAGACCTCGCTGTCCGTGACGCTGCCCTCAAGGAGGTGGACGCGATCCGCCACGGCGGCGAGGTTCTCCCGCCGCCCCGTCGAGAAGTCGTCCAGGACGACCACGTCGTGCCCGGCAGCGACAAGGTGCTCCACCAGGTGTGAGCCGATGAAGCCGGCTCCGCCAGTAACCAAGTATCGCATCTCAAGTCCGTTCCGTTCGGCCCGAGTTTTGCTCGTTGCAGGAATCCGGCCAGCGCGTCCGGAGGAGTGGAGCGCCTGGATGGTTGTGGCGCATGAGCAACACGTGTTCGCGGAGGGCTTTTGGAGCTCACGATTGCGGCGGTCAATCCGCTCGATCACGAAAAGGCCATCAAGCAGCTGTTCGTGACGCACGAGCGGCCGGAATTCCCGGGTTTCTTCGACCGGGCGTACCCGGCTGGCGTCCGGGCCGGTGGTGTGAGCTGGGTCGGGCGCGATCGCGCCGGGCAGGTCGTGATGCACGTCGCCTGCTTCCCGCAGCGGTTTCGCTTCGGCGAGCGGGAGGTGGTCGGCGGCCTGATGATGAACGCGCTCGTCGCGAGGCCCTATCGGAGCTTCTTCCCTGCCCACGCGCTGATCCGGCGCGCCAAGGGAGACACCAAGGCACGCGGTGACATCGACTTCGTCTACACCGATCCCAATGAGCAGGCCAAGGCGGTGATGGACATGTGCGGGTTCGTCCGGGTCGGCCGGCTCACCCGATACGTGTTGCCGGTGGGCGACCGCCGGCGGCTGCTGGATGGCGCGATCCGCCTGTTCCACGCGGGGGTTCGCGTGGTGACAGGGAGCCCGGGGGCGGTCGCGCTCGTCGGGCATCCGGCTGCGGAAGTCTCGACGGCCGGCTTTGAGGCCCCCTCGGGCGACTCCCCGCGGCTCAGACCGTATCACGGCAGCGCCCGATATGCCATGCGCATGGAGGGCTATCCTGGCGCGTCGGACTGGTGGTTCACGCTGCCGCGAAATGGCGACGCAGGTGCCCTCGCCGCCGGCTTGCTGGTGCGCGGGCCCGACTCCTCCGGTGTCGCGGACCTGCAGGCTGTGCACCGAGACCCCGGTCTGCCATTGGCCCGGCTGATTCGCGGTCTCGTCGCATCGCTCCGCGCCAAGGGGTGCACTCGGCTGCAGGTCTGGACCGTAGCCGAGTCACAGTTCGCCGGCGAGCTACGCCACGCCGGCTTTCTTCCGCGGGAGGACGCGGCGTCGATCGTCGCGACTGCTCTGACGGCGACCGGTGAGTCCGTGCTGCGCTCGGTGCGTCTGTGGGAGATCACCAGTTTGGACTGCGACCGATAGGCGACCGGTGCGGGCGCAGTGCCTCGGGGCGTCGCCTCAGAGGTGGCCCGACGACGCGCGCACAGCTGCCACGTCGTGCTTGCCGCTGGGGAGGAGGGGCAGGGCGTCGCGCACCTCGATGCGCCCCGGTTGTAGGTAGCGCGGAAGCTCGCGCCCGTAATAGGTCTGGAGCTGCTCGAGCGATCCCTGCTCGGCGAGCACGACGTAGGCGACGATACGCTCGCCGCGTGCCTCGTCCGGCTCCCCAACGACCACCGCGTCCGCGACTTGGCCTGACCCATACAGCACGCTGAGAATCTCGTCCGGGCCGACGCGGTATCCCATGGTCTTGATGATCCTGTCCCTCCGCCCCACGAAGTAGAGGAACCCATCGTCGTCGCGGCGCACGATGTCGCCCGAGAAGACCACGCGCTCCGCGTCGGGGGCGCCGGGTGGTCGCAGCGGATTGGGGCGGAACACCTGTGCGGTGAGCTCCGGGTCGTTCCAGTAGCCCAGCGTTACCGTCGGGCCGCGGTACACCAGCTCGCCGATCTCCCCGGGCGGGGCCGGCGTGCCGTCCTCGAGCAGCACGTAGACCTCGCCGCCGGAAATGGCGCGGCCCATCGAATCGGGCCGCCGGTCGACCTCTTCGGGCGGCAGATACGTACAGCGCAACGCTTCGGTCAGTCCGCAGCCGGGGGAGCGGGGCCTCGACGAACGCAGGCACGCGCAACAGCCTGGTCCACAACGGTGGCACGGCCGCGAGTACCGTGGCGCCCTCCGTGCGGATCGTTTCGATCATCTGCTGGGGGAGCGGCGACCGCTCTACGACGAGGGCCGCCCCGGCACCCACTGCGCACAAGAGTTGCCCCACGCCGTACACGAAACTGAAGGGCAGGAGGCTCGCGAGTCGGTCGGTCTCCGTCAAGCCGAGGTAGGAGACCACGGCCCGGGTCAGGGCCCAGAGGTTGGCGTGACTGACGGCCACGCCTTTCGGGAGGCCGGTGGACCCGGAGGTGTACACGATCTGGGCGACGTCGTCGTCTCGCCGGGGGACCGGCGCGAAGAGGTCGCCCCGCCCGTGGATGGCGCTCGCGTCGAGGACGACCGCGTGCGTCGAGAGCCGCCGGGGTTGCCGCGCGAGCAGGTCTCCCGTCGTGATCAGACAACGGGCCCCCGAGTGGGCGAGCACGTGCTCGATCTGGCGCGGACGGAGCGTCTCGTTCACGACGACGGCGATCGCGCCCGCGGCGAGCGTGCCGAAGAACGCCGCCGCCGCGTCCCGACCTCGCTCGAGCAGGATCGCGACGCGGTCGTCGGCCCCCATTCCCGCGGCGCGAAGGGCAGCGCCGAGCACCGCCGCACGCTCGCGCAGGGCGGTATAGTCGACGGTGCTGCCTCGTTCCACGATCGCGACCCGGTCGCCGCGGCGGGCGGCGCTCTGCCACAAGAGGAGCGCCGCGTTGAGCGGAGGGGGCACGACGCCCGGTGCGCCGGAAACATCGATCGACAACGAGCACCCCCGTGAATGCTTGGCCGCGGTGTTGCAACGAGTGTACCAGAGCAGGCAAGCCCAATGCTCGTCTCGCTGCGCGGCCACCGCAAACGACGGCAAGGCGCATGTGGCGCAGGCGCGACAGGGTCTTCTAGATGAAACTGTATCGGCCGGCGGAAGCCGTTGAGGCGTCGTCCGATACGCGGTGTCGCGAGCACCGCCATCGGCCCCGGCGCGCTGATGTCATTCCGAGGGCTCGAACTTTGCAACCGGAGACGCTGCGAGGCGCTATGCATTTTCACACTGCACACGAGGTGCTGTGCCCACCACGATCGTAGACCGGCTGGAGCTCGATGCGGCCGCCGAAACCCGGCGGATTGCGGACACGCTTCGGGTTCAGGTCGGAGAGACGCTACGGCGCGGCGGGATCGTCGTCGCGATGAGCGGCGGCGTGGACAGCTCGGTGTGCGCGGCGCTCGCCGTGGAGGCCGTGGGCCCCGGGCATGTTCTGGGGCTGGGCCTGCCCGAGCGCGAGTCGGACCCCCAGAGTCTCTCGCTGGCCCGCGACTGGGCGGGGCGCCTCGCGATTGAGTTCGTCGTCGAGGACGTCACGGCTATCCTCGAGGCGTGTGGATGCTACGAGCAGCGCGACGCCGCCGTCCGCCGCCTCGTCCCCGAGTATGGCCCGGGCTGGCGCTCCAAGCTGGTGCTCGAGGGGGGCGGCCTCGATTCCGACCGCCTCAACGTGTGCTTCATTGCCGTACAGGCCCCGGGGCAAGGCCTGCGGAAGGTCCGTTTGCCCGCGCGCGAGCTGCGTGAGATCGTGGCCGCCACGAACTTTAAGCAGCGCGTCCGGACGATGCTCGCGTACCACCATGCCGACCGGCTCAACTACGCGGTGTTGGGCACGCCCAACCGCCTTGAATACGACCAGGGGTTCTTCGTCAAGGGCGGGGACGGTCTCGCGGACGTGAAGCCGATAGCGCACTTGTACAAGAGCCAGGTCTACCAGCTGGCCGAGTCGCTCGGAGTGCCCGTGGCGATCCGGGCGCGCACGCCCACCACCGACACGTACTCGCTGCCGCAGACGCAGGAGGAGTTCTTTTTCTCGATGCCGCTGGGCACGCTGGACGTGGTGCTGCAAGCCCGGAACGAAGGCCGCAGCGCCGCCACGGTGGCGACCGACTTGGGGTATCGGCTCGAGCAGATCGAGCGCGCCTATCGGGAGATCGAGCACAAGCGTGCGGTAACGCGTCCGCTCCATCTCTCTTCGCTGCTGGTCGCGCCGGTGCCGGATGTCGGGGCCGGCGGGGGGAGCGTCTGATGTGCGGCATCGCCGGTATCGCGCGGCGGCGCCCTGTGGGCGTGGCGGCGGAGCTGCTGGAGCGGATGGCGGACGCCATCCGGCACCGCGGGCCGGACGGCTTCGGGCTGCACGCCGACGACCGGGTGGGTCTCAGCAATGTCCGGCTGAGCGTGATCGACTTGGCGCGCGGGGCGCAACCGATGACGAACGAAGACGGCACCGTTTTCATCGTCTACAACGGCGAGATCTTCAACCACCTCGCGCTGCGCGGCGAGCTGGAGGCCCGCGGGCACTTGTTCCGCACCCGCAGCGACACCGAGGTGCTGGTGCACGCCTATGAACAGTGGGGCGAGCGGATGCTGGAGCGCCTGAACGGCCAGTTCGCGTTCGCCATCTACGACCGTCGCACGGGGTCTGTGTTTCTCGCGCGAGACCGCTTCGGGATCCTGCCGCTGTACTACACGGAGCGCGAGGGCGATCTGTATTTCGCGTCCGAGGTGAAAGCGCTGTTGGTCACCGGTGAAGTGGAGCGCGAACTCGATCCCCAGGGCCTGGACGAGGTGTTCACGTTCTGGGCGGCGCGCCCTCCCCGCACGCCGTTCCGGAGGGTCTGCGCGCTCGAGCCGGGCTGCTGCGCGCGGTGGCAGGACGGGCGGCTGACGGTGCGGCGCTATTACGCGCTCGACTACGCCGAGGCCGCGGCCGAGCCGGCGGACGCGCTCGACGCGCTGGACGAGCTGCTGCGCTCGGCGGTGCGCCTGCGACTCCAGGCGGACGTGCCCGTCGGCGGGTACCTGAGCGGCGGCATCGACTCGAGCATCGTATGCGCACTCGCGGCGGCGGGCTCGCCGCACGCGCTGCGGACCTTCTCGGTGACCTTCGAGGATCCGACGCTGGACGAGAGCGTCTATCAGCGGGCGATCGCGGCCGAGGTACGGAGCCGTCACGCGGTGCGGCGTATCGGGCGCGGTGATATCGCCCGCGTCTTCCCGCACGTCATCCGGCACACCGAGACGCCGCTCGTCCGGACGGCGCCGGCTCCGCTATATCTGCTCTCGGGGATCGTCCAGGAGCACGGTATCAAGGTGGTACTCACGGGGGAGGGGTCGGACGAGGTGTTCCTCGGCTATGACCTCTTCAAGGAGGCAATCATCCGGCTGCTGTGCTGGCAGCGGCCGGCATCGCGCCGGCTCCCGCGCCTGCTGGATGGGCTGTATCCGGGGATCGCTCCCGGTGCGGGGAAGGGTGCCTTCTGGCGGAGCTACTTCACGACCGCCGGCGCGCCCGACGATCCGCTGTTTTCGCACCTGCCGCGGTTCCAGCTCACCGCCCGCATCAAGGACTTCTACTCCACCGAGTTTCGCGCTGGACTCGGGGCCTTCGACCCGTTGGCCGAGCTGCGCGCCTCGCTGCCGGCCGGATTCGGGGCCTGGTCGTTGCTTGCGCGGGCGGCGTATCTCGAGATCACGACGCTGCTCTCGTCGTATCTGCTCAGCTCGCAGGGCGATCGCATGGCGATGGCCCACGGCGTAGAGGCCCGCGTCCCGTACCTCGATCACCGGCTGTTTGAGTTCGCCGCTGCGCTTCCCGCGCGCAGCAAGCTGCGCGGCCTGCGGGAGAAGGACATCCTGCGCCGCTGGGGGGAGGGCACCGATCTCGTGCCGCCCGCGGTCACCCGCCGACGCAAGCAGCCATACCGAGCGCCGGACGTGCCTGCCTTCTTTGACGGGCGGCCGGCGGAGTACGTCGAGGAACTGCTCGAGCCCGCGAGCCTCGCGCGCACGGGGATTTTCAATCCGCAGGCGGTCGCAGGATTGGTGCGGCGCTGCCGTGCGGGGCGTGCGGAGGGATTCCGCGAGAGCCAGGCGCTCGTCGCGATTCTTTCGACCGAGTTGTGGCACCGGGAGTTTCTCGGCGCGCCGGAGCCCATCCGAGCACGCGTCGCGGCCACCGCCCGAGTGCGGCCGGCAGCTGCGGAAGCCCCCGCCGCGGCCTGACGCGTGACCCTGAGGTGAGGACGATGCGCGACGAGACCCGAGACTTGACTCCGGCGGTGATCGCGGACCGCACGCGAGCCTACGTCCGTGATAACTTCCTCTATATGCGGCCCGACTGGCCGCTGAAGGACGAGGATCCGTTGTTCGGGGGCGGCGTGATCGATTCGATCGGTGTGATCGAACTGGTCGGGTTTCTGCAGCGCGAGTTCGGCTGCACCCTGGAAGAGGAGGAAATCACGGAACGAAACTTGGGTTCGATCGCCGCGATCGCTCACTTCGTCTCTGCCAAGTGCAATGGCGGGGGCGTACGAGCCGCGTGATCACGTTGCGCGACCGGCTCGTTACGCCCGGCGACGCGCCCGCGCGAGTGCGGTCTCGCCGTGGTGCCGGCGGCGGATCGTCCGGTGCGGAGACTGATCGCGTCTCCAAGCGACGGAAGTGGGTGGCTGACCTGCTTGGACGGTTGCGCCGCATGCCCGATCGACTCCTACACCGCTCCCGCCACCGGGCAGCGCTCGCCGCGCTGACGGCACGCCGGCCGCCGGTGTGCGTGCTGGTGCTGTGCAGCGGCAACATCTTCCGCAGCCCGTTTGCCGCGGCGCTATTGCAGCGGGAGCTCAACCTCCGCGGCGCGGGGAGCGTGCGCGTGGAGTCGGCGGGTTTCGCGGCGCACGGCCGGCGCTCGCCGCCCCACGCCATCGCCGCCGCTGCGCGTCATGGGATCGATCTCGCCGGACACACCTCCCAGCTCGTGGTCGCCGACCTGGCGCGCGCCGCCGATCTCATTGTCGTGATGGAGGACCTGCAGCGCCGCAGCATTTGCGAGCGGTTCGGGCGCGTGGGGCGGGACGTGCTGCTGCTCGGCGACCTGGATCCCATGCCCGTCATGTCCCGTGCGATCGAAGACCCCGTCGAGCAGGATCCGGAGGTGTGTGACCGGGCCTACGCGCGGATCGAGCGGTGCGTCAAGCAGCTCGCCACCGTGTTGGCCCTTCGTTCGGGCAGAGCGTAAGGCCGTGCGCGTCGCGGTGTTCACGGCAGATCCGAACCTCGAGCGGTCAGCATGGTGGCGGATCGTCATGGAGACGCCCGGGTTGAGCGCGGTCGTCGTGTGCCGGCAGCTCGCCTCGCGCCGTCCGCGCGACGTTTTGCGGCGGCTGCGGCGGAACATCGCCAAGCACGGACTGATCTTCATCCCCTATCGCGTGGCACTTCTGGGAGCGTCGATCGTGCGACGTTGCCTGTCGCGTCCAGGCCCCGAGCCGCACGGCAGTCCCTCGGTGCCCAGCGAGACGCTCGAATCGCTGGACCTGCACTCCGCCGCGGTGCTCAAGCGGGTCAGGGAGTGGCAGCCCGATCTCGGTCTCTCAATCGGAGCGCCGATCCTGCGTCCGGCGTTGTTCCGCATCCCGCGGCTCGGCACGCTCAACCTGCATCTCGGGCATGTACCCGAGTATCGTGGCGCACCGCCTGGATTCTGGGAGCTGTACACGGGCGCGCGCAGCATCGGGGCGACCGTGCACTTGGTGGATGAGGGCTTGGATACGGGTCCGGTGGTCGGCGCCGCGCAGGCGCCCCTTTATGAGACCGACACGCTCGCCCGCGTGGAAGCCCGAGCGCGAGAGCTTGGCTCCCGCGTGCTGGTGGGGGTGCTGCGGCACGTCGCGGCGGGCGCCTGGGTCGCCACGCCACAGCCGCCCGGCGGGCGCACTTTCCGGTTTCCCACCGTCAAGCAGCGCGCGATCCTGGCTTCCCGACTCGCCCTACGACGGTGGGCACGACGGATCCGCGACGGCCGGGGCATGGCGAAGGCGGCGGCCCTACTCGCGTGGCTGGTGCTGTGTCGCCCGGCGCGCGACCTGGTCAGAACACTACGGCGCCGTCACCCGGTTCGAGTCTTTACGTTCCACCGGGTGACGGATCTGTGTCGTGACCACCTGACGGTCTCCCCGGACACGTTCCGTACGCAGCTGGCGTACATCCGCCGGCATCACACGGTGGTGAGCCTGGAGAACGGGCTGGATGCGCTGCGCGACGGGATCCGGCTCAGGCGCCCCTTGGCGGTGCTCGCGTTCGATGACGGATACCGCAACGTCTGGGACTTGGCGCGCTCCATCCTCGCTCGGGCTGGCGTACCGGCGTGCTGCTTCGTCTGCACGGGGTTGGTGGGAACGGGGGAGCGATTGGCGCATGACGACGGAAACCCCGTCCGCGCGCACCTCGACCTGATGGGGTGGGACGAGCTGAAAGCCCTGTGCGACGCGGGCTGGACGATCGGCGCGCACACGGTCAGCCACGCGCGGCTCGCGGGTTGTACCGGTGAGACGCTGCGGCGAGAGGTCGTCGAGCCCGGAGCAACGATTCGGGGCAAGCTCGGACACCGCGTGCTCGCGATGGCGTACCCGTTCGGCGCCCAGGACGACATTTCCGCGGAGGGCAAGGCCCTGGTTCGGGAATCCGGGTACGAGGCGTGCCTCTCGAACTTCGGCGGCGAGAACGGCGCCCACACGGACCTCATGGAGGTGCGCCGCATCGACATCGGGGGCGATCACGACGCCTTGGGCTGGAGGGCCTGGGTACACGGGTGTGACCTCACCCGCTGGCGCCTGCGCTGGGCCCGCGTGTTCGCGGAGGCCCCGGTCCGACTCACGTGAGCCGCGGTGCGACACACCCTTGGTTCGCCTTGTGTTGCAGCGATCTCATCCCGTTCAGCGGATCCCTATAGGGCTGGTGTGCGTCCGGGGTCGAGCCGTGAGGCGGCGCGCCGCGGTGTCCCGTGCCCACCGCCATTGCATGCGACGCCATTCGTCGGCCGGAAGCCCATCGCTCGCGCGTCGCGCACGCAGCCAATCGAGCAGGTCCCCGACGGGCGGAAACCAGCCGTTGCGTGCGGCGAGTGATCGCAGGAGTCGCTGAGTCTCCGGGTGCGGGTTGCCGTCGCGGCAAAACCCCTTTCCGAAGTGTGTCGCCACGATGCAGACGCCGCCCTCACTTTCGAGCCGGTCCTGGTTCTCCGGCCGCAGCAGGCGATTGAACTCGTGCACGTCTCCCGCGTCGGAGGCCGAGAACCACCAGCGCACGTAGGGTCGACTCGGGTCCCGGTAGGGTAAGGAGGGATTGACGCGGAGCAGGTTGACTTCAGAGAACGTCAGGTTGCGCACGTACTCGATCTGCTCGACGCAGAGATCGCCCCACCAGAAGGGCGAGCCTGGGCGGTGGCCCTGGTATAGGTCCGACGCTTGCCCGAACACCTTGCCGTAGAGCAGCCGCAGCACCGGATCGTCGAACCGTTCGGCCCCCCAATACAAGTTGTCACGATTGTAGGAGTGGTTCGCGTGCACCCGCGGCGGCGCGCCCAAGGTGCAGCGGAAGCGCTCCAGCGCCCGCGCCGTCCGTTCGCGCGTGCTGCTCTGCATCGTCGCGCCGTGGAAGGCGATCTCGAAGCCACGGGCCTGCAGGTCGATCACAAAGTCGCGGTAATGCGGATCGTCCAGCGTCTCGGAGAGCCAGAAGTCTCCGTACCCCTCCTCGCAACGAACCGGCCAGACCGTCTTGGTCGTCCGCATGCCGAGCGATTCCACCAGCTGATAGATCGGCCGGACGTTCTCCACGGTGGCGACGTCGGTGTCGTCCATGACGGTGAACGCGAAGCGGGCGCCTCCCGGGAACGGCAGGCGCGGACCCGGCCCCGGTCGCATCACGTCTGACATACCGTAAACAGCGCGAGGTCCTGGGCATAGCGCGCCGCAACCGCTGCAGGCTCGAGCCGAACCGGCCCGGCGCCGTTCAGTGGGCCAGCGACCTCGCTCAAGAACTGGCGGAATGGCTCATTGCGGGCGGTGCTCTCCCACTGCAACGCGACGGGCGGAGTGGGTTGCCCCGCGAGCCAGGCGAGGAACGCGTACTCGACACGACGCTGAAGGACGCGGCACGACATGACGAACGATGCGATCGTGCTGTCCGACGCCACCAGGCAGGTGAGGACCTCGCCGTGGTTCCCGGTGCGGTCTGCGAGCACGGCGCCGAACAGCCGACCCCCGGCCTCGAGCATCGCACGGACCTGCTCGTCGGTCACGCGGTGCCCGTTGAGGTTAAACTGGTTGGTCTTGTTAATGAGCTGCACCGCCCGGGTGCGGTCTCCCCGGCCCCGGTCGTGGATGGTGAGCGTCATCTTGAGATCCCGCAGGAATCGAGTCAGGTCGGCACCCTGGAGGTCGGTCGAGACGATTCCCTCGAGGCGACGCCGGTACAGGTCCGTCCGCTCGCGGTCCTCGGCGGTGATCATGCGATGCGGGAATAGGTTCGCGAGGTCGTTCACGAACGTGACGAACGCGTGGTCGTGCTGCGGAAACGCCACACAGCGCACGCCCGGCAGTGCGAGCGACACCTCCGCCACCTCCACGGGATTGTCGTCCACGAAGACGAACGAGTCGAGGCCGAGGTTGAGTCGCTGAGCCAGCTCGCGAATCTGCGCGGACTTGGGGTGGTAGCTGGCGATGATCGCGACGAAGTCTGCTTCGCGCAGCAGCATGCGTCCGGTCTCAAACGGTGCCCGGGCGACATCCGGGTCATTCCGGCTCACGGCAGCGAGGAGCGTGCCCTCGCGCCGCAGCCGGCGCAACAGGCTCTGGTACACGAAGTGCCGGTACCCCACACCGACGGGATCGAAGGCGATGCCCTCGACGCCGTCTTCGGCGATGAGGCCCCTCCAGAGCACGTTGTCCAGGTCCGTGACCAAGACCTTCTTCGGCTCTGCACGCGCTGCCGCGGCCGCCTCCACCACGGCTTCGGCTACCAGCCCGATCGCGTGGCCTGCGACCGGGCAGCCGCTGGAGAGGTACGCCGGGAGCGCGAACGCCTCGGCCGGCAACAGGTGGGCACCCAGCCCGAGGGCGAGGCTTTCAAGGGAGCGCGCGAGCGCAGCACCACGAGCCGGGTCGGGAAAGAGTGGAGGGAGCGGGGCCGGCACATACAACATGCGCGCTCCCGAGCGGCGCGCCAGCAGGCGCGCCGTCTCGCTGGCCTGAGACCGCACCTGGTCCTCGTCCACCGACTCCGGCACACCCGAGCGCCAGTCGGCCTCGGGGACGAAGTCCCACGGCATGAGGAGGAACACCTCGATGGCCATGGGGTCGGCGTCCTGCCGCACCGCTTGGGCGAGGGTGTTGAAGGGGAGGAGTCGCACGTCGGCGGCGCGGCCGCGCTTCGCCGCCGCCGCGCGCAAGTACAGCACGAACGGCTCGGCGGTTCCCGAGAGGGCAAACAGGAACGGCAAGGGCTCTCCGACGTGGAAGTCGGTCACCAGGCGCCGGGCCTCGAGGAAATTCACGACGCCGCTCCGCCAGGCACACGGCATGCGGTCACACGCCCTGCTCCTCGAGATAGTGACGGATCGCCGGGTACGACGTCAGGTGGATCTGATCCGCGATGTCGATCGAGAGGGCGAATTCGCTTTCGATCGCCAGCATGAGCGACACGTGCGCCAAGGAGTCCCACGCCTCAAGCCCGGCCTGCCGAGCGGTGGTCACGTCGGCGTTCCGGGGAAGGTCGAGCGCGGCACGGACGATCTCCTGCAGCTTGGTCTCGACTTGATCGGTCATCATCGCTCCACGATAAGTCTGCCGCTCAAAAGACTTCGTCAGCGCCGCCGTCGCCGCGCGTCAGCCACCAAGATCCCAGATCGAGCGGCCAGCGCGTAACGCCGGTGGCGTCGCGGTGGTAGAAGTGCACATTGCCGGGCAGCGGAAGGTAGCTTTGCCGCCGCAGCAGGCGCGTGAGCGCCCGATGGGTCGCGCTACACAGGATCGCGTCGGCCTGGCGCGCCCGGGCCGCACGCTCGGCAGCGGCGAGCAGCGCGAGGCCCACGGCGGTGCCGTTCGCCGGAAACACGATATCGGAGATCGTGGCCACGCACGCGCCGCCGAGACGCGGATCGCTGTGCTCCCGCGGCTGGAGCAGCACGGCGATGCCGGCGAGCCTCCTGTCCTCGCGGGCCGTGATGAAGAGGTACCGGTTCTCCTCCCCCTCCGGCCCCAACCCGGGCGCCGTGCCATCGGCGCCGAAGCGCCACCGGAGGTACAAGCCATCGCGCACGGGGCTCGCGCCGATCGACCCTCGGGCCTCGCGCCACAACTCGTCCAGCTCGTCTCGGCTCGGCGGCTCGATGGTGCAGTCCATGGCGAATCGGGCGCCAGCGCGGCGTGTCGCCGTCGCCGTAAGATCGGCGACCACACCCACGCAGGCGCCGGCGACGCCGGCGAGTCCCGTGCGCTGGGCCAGCCGTGCGCCGACCGCGATCCAGCGCGGGAGGCCCAATCCGAGGCCCGCGACATCCAACCGCTGCGCGAGGTGCCCGGGCCGCAGGAGGCGCACGAAGTTCGTCATCGCGCCAAGATCGGTGTACCCAGAGGCGCGGAACAGTCGCTGCGCTGCGGGCGTCACAATTGTCATCGTCGCGCGGGTCAACTGCGCGGCCATCTGCTGCCATACGAGATAGCCGATCGGCCCCCGGCGGTACTGGGGCAGCACCATCAGGCCCTTCACCCAATAGGCCGGACGCTCAGCGACGCCGTCCCATAATCGCTGCGGGACGGAGCCGCAGTAGCCGATCACGCGATCCCCTTCCAGCACAATCGCGATGGGCGGTGGTTCACCCGGCGCGGCCACGTTGTCTGCCGCGGCCTGCCGCCGGGTCGATACGAACAACTCGGCGGTCGCGTGCGGATTCCACACTTGTCGGTAAAAAGCCGCGATGGCCGCGGCGTGCTCCTCCGTTGCCAGCATGACTTGAATCCGGCTTGCCGCGGTCACGCTCATCGCCGCCCGCCCGTGAAAACTGTCGCGTTTTGTGATGGTCGCACTGAGCTGCTTCGTCAGCGCATAAGTGGTGCCAAGGCTCGGCACGGCGGTCCCACTCGGCCGGGCAGGTTGGGAGAAGATGCGAGCGCGCGGGCGTGGCGTGTGCGCAACACCCGTTACTCCACGAACGAGCGACTGGCGTCGGACCGACGGCTGAGCGCGGTGTGCTATAGCAACCACGCCACACGGTGTCGCGCGGCGCGGTGCCCGTGCCCGCGGCGGCGACACGTATGTCGTTGCTTGCACGCGTCTTATGACTCGGCGGCGAGGGAACCCGGGCCGCGGCGCCAGCTTTGCAAGCTCCCATCCGCCCAGCAATCACGTCGGTGCCCTCGTCTCTTGCCACAGAGGAGTCACATGCTCGCCGCACGTACGTCAGCATGCCTGGTCACGGGGGGTGCCGGCTTCATCGGCTCGCATCTGGCCCAACGGCTGGTCGCGCTTGGACACCAGGTTCGAGTGGTAGACAATCTCAGCACGGGGAGCGAAGCCAATCTCGCGGGTATGGACGGCGACATCGACTTTCTGCGGGGCGACCTGTGCGAGCCTGAGGTGTGTCGCCGCGCGGTCGCCGGGATAGACGTCGTGTTTCATGTCGCGGCACTGCCCAGCGTGCCCCGGTCGGTCAAGGACCCTTGGGCGTCGCACGCGTCAAACGTCAACGCGACCGTGCGGCTGCTGGAGGCCTGCAAGGAAGCCCACGTCAAGCGGATCGTCTACTCGAGTTCGAGCTCGGTTTACGGAGACACGCCGGTGCTGCCCAAGACGGAGTCGGTGGAGCCGTTGCCGCGCTCACCGTACGCCGCGTCGAAACTCGCGGGCGAGCAGTACGTGCTGGCGTTCGCCCGCGGCGGAGCGGTGGAAGGCGTGGCACTACGGTACTTCAACGTGTTCGGCCCCCGGCAAGATCCCCATTCGGCCTACGCGGCGGTCATTCCGAAGTTCTTCCACGCCGCACTTGAGGGGCGCGCCGCCGTTCTCTACGGGGATGGGTACCAGACGCGGGACTTCACCTATGTCGACAACGTGGTCGAAGCGAACATCCTGGCCGCCACGGCCCCTGCGGCAACGGCGAATGGCTGGGTCGTCAACGTCGGCGCAGGCACAAGGACAACCTTGCTTGGGCTCATCGACCTGATCGGTGGTATTGCCGGTCGTGAGCTGCGCTACGTCCAGCAACCTCCTCGCGCGGGCGATGTGCGCGACTCGCTGGCGAGCCTCGAGCGTGCTGAACGGATTCTGGGTTACCACCCGCGCGTCTCGTTGGAGGAAGGGTTGCGACACACGTGCGCGTGGCTCGCGGACTGTGCGAACGCGGTCGCGGGCGTGTCCGCCGCGTCGCGTCAGAGCGCCTGAGCTGGTTTTTCTGGGGGGTCGGTGAAAGCGCTGGATCTTGGCGCCTGGGTGTCCGCGGTCACGCTCGCGGCGGTGTGGCTGCTCTACCCGCTCGTCATGGGCGCGCTCGCCGGCATGACCCGGCGCCGGGTTCGGCCTGCCGGCCCGCGTACCGGCTCGGCGGGACATTCCGTCTCCATCGTGATCGCGACCCGCGACGACGCTGCCGCGGTGTACGCCCGCATCGAGGACTGCCTCAAGGCGACGAACGCGCTGCCGCGCTTGGAGGTCATCGTCGCGCTCGACCCGAGGCGAGTGCCGGATGCCCTCGAGGGCCTCCCAGCGCCCCGCCAGGCCGTACGGTTCGTGCCGGGAGACGAGCCGGGGGGCAAGGCTGCGACGTTAAACGCCGGGGTGAGGGCTGCCTCCGGCGACATCATAGTGTTTACCGACACCGGTCAACGCTTTCACCCGGACGCCATACGTGCTCTCGTGGAGGTGTTCAGCCAGCCTGGAGTCGGCGCCGCCTCGGGAAGCCTTGAGTTGCCATCTTCCAGTGGCATCACATCCTTGGCCGCTCTGTACTGGCGGCTCGAGCGCTGGCTCCGCCACCGTGAAGCAGAGGTGTGCTCTTCCGTGGGCGTGACGGGCGCCATTTACGCGATCCGGAAGGCCCTATGGAAGCCGCTGCCGCCGGGGCTGCTGCTCGACGATCTGTACACCCCCATGCAGATTGTGCTGCAGGGATACCGTGTGGGGTTCGTCGACGGCGCGCGCGCGTGGGAAACCAGACGGCCGGGACCGTCGGAGGAGTACCGCCGTAAAACCCGCACCTTGACGGGGGTGATTCAGCTCTGCGCCTGGCTGCCCTCGCTGCTCAACCCCGTACGCAATCCTCTCTGGGCGCCGTTCGTGTTCCATAAGCTGCTCCGCTTCCTGACGCCGTACTGCGCGTTGGTGATCGCTGCGTGGTGTCTCGTGGTGACTTGGCCAATGGTCACGGGGCATTGGGACACGTGGCTCGGTCCCGCTGCGGCGGGGTTGCTGGGCGTCCTGGTGCTCCGCGCCGACCGTGCGCGGCAGTTGCGGCATGTGATCGCGCAAGCAGTCTTGCTGCAGGCCGCGGTAGTGGTCGCGACGTACAACGGCTTGAGAGGGCGCTGGGATGTCTGGAGTAAGTAGCCACGGCGTCGCGCCCATCGGCGCGGCTCGCTTCCAGGGAAGGGAGGACGACTCGCGCCCCCTCCCGACGAGCATCGCAGCCCTCGTGGCATCCGACGCGGTTTCGGGTCCCGGGCGCCAGCTGACCGCCCTGGCGCGGGCGCTGGCGGACGTGGGCATAGCCTGCCGTGTGGCACTGTTTCATCGGCCTGGCAGACCGTCCCCGACGTTTGCTCGCTACCTCGAAGAGGCTGGCGTCGAACATGTCGTCGTCGAGGACCACGGCCCTGCGGACTGGCACCTCGCCTCGAGAGTGCGGAGGGTGCTCGAGCGCTGGCAGCCCAGCATCGTCCAGACCCACGGCTATAAGGCCACAGCGGTTGCGTATCTGTTGCGCCGCCGGTATGCGCCGGTGCCGTGGATCGGCTTCTTCCATGGTTCGACGACCGAAGATTTGAAGGCCCGATTCTATCACTGGGTCGACCGGCAGCTGCTCGGTGGTGCTGAGCGCATCGTGGTCATGTCGCCCGCACAAGCCCGCGACTTCCGCCGCTACGGACGCCGCGTCCACATCATCTATAATGCGGCGCTGGAACCCGCACGGACGGGCGCTCCCTCGGAGCGCGACCATGTCGCGGCACTCGCCACTCGTCTCCGGCGCCCGATCATCGGGGTCGTCGGTCGGTTGAGCCCGGAAAAAGGAGTGGACCTCTTCCTCGACGCCTGCGCCGGCTTGGCGCGAAACGGCCTGGTGTTCTCGGCCCTGGTGGTGGGGGACGGACCCGAGCGCGGCCGCCTCGAGGCCCGTTGCCGTCAGCTGGCGCTCGAGCCGTGCGTCCAGTTCCTGGGACAGATCTCCGATGTCGATGTCGTCTATCGTCACCTCGACTTGCTGGTTCTGCCGTCTCGCAGCGAGGGGTTGCCGAACACGCTGCTCGAGGCGATGTGCGCGGACGTTCCGGTCGTCGCTACGGCAGTGGGTGCGGTGCCGGAAGTGATCGGCACGTCCTCAGCCGCTCGGGTCGTGGCGCCGGGATCCGCGGCCGCGCTGGGGGAGGCGATGGCGCGAGCGGTCACTCTCGGGGATTCGTCTACGGACGCAGCCGCGCGTCGGGAAGTCGTTCGTCGCTTCTCAGTCCAACGCCGGCTGGAGGCTCATGTGCAGCTGTATCGCGACGTGCTTGCTGAGTGGTGCCATCGTGCGAGCTGAAACCGTGATGCCGACCAGCGGGAGGGGGTGAAGCCCGGATGTGCGGAATCGCCGGCGGGTTCGCCGTGCAGGACGGTGCGCGTGTGGACCACGAGCGCGTGTGCCGCATGGCCGGTCTCATGGCGCATCGTGGGCCGGACGGTGAGGGCTTTTGGGCGGATCCGTCGGACCGCGCGGCCTTGGCACATCGCCGGCTCTCCGTCATTGACATCGAAGGCGGGCGTCAGCCGATGTGGAGCGACGACGGACGAATCGCCCTGGTGTTCAACGGCGAGGTGTACAACTACCGCGAGTTGCGTCAGTCGCTCGTGGATCAGGGGGTGCGGTTCACGACCGTCTCGGATACCGAGGTGCTGCTGCGGCTGTACGAGCGCCACGGGAGCGAGTGTGTCCGCTATCTGCGGGGCATGTTCGCGTTCGCCGTCTGGGACGGGCGGCGCGGCGAGCTGCTGCTGGTACGCGATCGCTTGGGCAAGAAACCCTTGTTCTACGCGCTCGAGGACGGGTGCTGTTACTTCGCGTCCACCTTGGCGGCTCTGCGGGACACCGGGCGCCCGGCTGGCCGCGTGAGCCTCGCGGCGTTAGACGCGTTCCTGACCTTGGGTTACGTTCCGGCGCCCCACTCGATCTGGGAAGGTATCTGCAAGCTGCCCGCCGGGACGATGTTGCGGATGAGCTCGTCTGGGCCGGTATCCCTGCGGTATTGGGGGCTCGAAGCAACGCTCACTCCCTTCGAGGGGAGCTTCACCGGGGCGGTCGATCGGCTGGAAGAGCTGTTGACGACCTCCGTCACGCTTCGGCTCCGCAGCGACGTGCCGCTCGGACTCTTCTTGAGCGGAGGGATCGATTCCAGTCTCGTAGCGGCGATCGCGGCCCGCGAGTGTCGCAGCGATGCCTTGACGTTCTCTCTCGGCTTCGCTGAAGCGGCGTTCGATGAAAGCCCTCATGCCGAGCGTATCGCGGAGCATCTCGGGACCCGGCACCGTACGTTCACGGGCCGCCCCGCCATGCTCGAGCTGCTTCCGACGTTGGTCCGCCATTTCGGAGAGCCCTTCGGCGATTCGTCGGCCCTCGCCGTCTGGCTGCTGGCGGGGGAGACGCGGAAGCACGTGACGGTCGTGCTCACGGGAGATGGTGGGGACGAGGGGTTTGGCGGGTACAATTGGTACCGTACCGCCCTGCGGCTCAAGCGGTGGGGGAGCGTGGTCCCGCGGCTCGCGTTGAAGGTGGAATCAGCCGCCGCGGGGCTGCGCAGCAGACCGCCTTGGCTCAAGCGCGTGGGACGGGTACTGCGCACCCTTGCGCTGGACGAGCCGGAGCGATTCGCGTCTCTGCGAACGTTCGTCGGGGAGGACGAGGTGCGGACGCTGTACGCGGGGGACCTGCACCGCGAGCGCTGCCAGGGCAATGCCGTCCAGGCCTGGATGGGACAGTTGTACCGGAGTGGCAATGGGACCGCGCTCCGACGGATGCGGCTGGTGGACGTGAGCACGTACCTTGCGGACTGCCTCCTCCCCAAGGTGGACGTGGCGACCATGGCGCACGGGCTCGAGGCGCGCTCGCCGTTGCTCGACCAGGAAGTGCTGGAATTCGCGCTGGGCCTTCCGGACCGGTGGCTCCTGGACGGCAATGGAGGAAAGCCGCTCCTGAAGGCGCTGCTCGCACGGTTTCTCCCGGCGCCGCTGTTTGAGCGACCGAAGCACGGTTTTTCCGTCCCGTTGCAGGTCTGGTTTGGAGGTGGGGAGAGCGGCGCGTGGGCCAAGGACCTCGCCGAGAGCGAGTGCTTGCGCGATTCCGGGTGGCTCCATCCCGCCGGGATTCGCGAGCTGGTGCGCGAGCACCAGGCCGGCCTGCGTGATCATAGCCAGCGTCTCTTCAACCTGATGGTCTTGCGCGAGTGGCTGAACCAACACTGACGGTGCATGCACCCGCGCCGGTGTTCCGCGGGGGCGCGGCGAAGCAGGTCTGTAACGCGCTGGCCGCGCTCCTGACCCTCCCGCTCGTCGGCGGTTACCGTCTGTCGGCGATGATTGCCCCGCATGTGAAGGACCGACTGTTCCAAGGGTACAGCCAATTCCTGAGCCTCTGGCCAGGTATCACCGGGGATTTCCTACGCCGGGCGTTCTACGCGGCGACGTTGACGCGGTGCCCGAGGGATTGCATGCTCAGCTTCGGCACGGTGTTCGCCACGCCCGAGGTTGAGATCGGTGACAACGTCTACGTCGGCCCGTATTGCATGATCGGCCATGCCGTGATCGGTGACGACGTGCTGATCGGCTCGAACGTCGACATTGTGAGCGGCAAACATGCCCATCACTTCGACCGGCTCGACGTTCCCGTCCGGCTGCAAGGGGGCGCCTACGTGCCGGTCACGATCGGGCGTGACGTGTGGATCGGCAACGGCGCCGTCGTGCTCGACTGCGTTGGTGATCGAGCGGTCGTCGCCGCGGGGGCGGTGGTGGTGAAGCCGGTTCCGCCGCGGGCGATCGTGGGTGGGAATCCGGCCCGCGTGCTCGGGGAGCGAGGGGTGCCTTGAGCATGCGACCGAGGCTCCTCGTCTTGTGCCAGACGCTGCCGTATCCCCCCGACGCCGGACCCGCGATCCGCACCTATCACGTGCTCCGCCTATTGAGCCGCGTGTTCGACGTGACGGCGCTGTGCTTCTACCGCCGTAAGGCCGGGTTGGCGCGCGAGGATCCGGCCGCGAGCGTTGCGCTGTTGCGCGAGTTCGGTCGCGTCGAGGCATTTCCCGTCCCCCAGGAGCACAGCGTAGCGCACCTGGTGTGGAACCATCTGCAAAGCGTCAGCCGTGATCGCGTGTACGCGGCGTTTAGCTACTACTCCCCGGCGTACGCGCGGCGTCTTCGGCAGTTGGTCGGCACGTCCCGTTTCGACCTGGCGCATGTGGATTCGATCGTGCTCTGCCGCTACTTCCCGCTTCTCGAGGGTCTTCCCGTCGTCTGCGTACACCACAACGTCGAATCGGCCCTCCTCAACCGTCGCGCTGGCGTCGAGCGTGGGTGGCGGCGCATCTATCTCCGCTACCAGGCCCGTCTCTTGGCGCGTGAAGAGCGCCGCTGGTGTGGACAGTGCGCCCTCAACGTGACGGTTTCCGAAGCGGATCGCGCGCAGCTCCGGGACATCGTGCCACACGCGACCTCTGTGGTCGTTCCCAATGGCGTCGATACGACTGCCTTCCATCCAAGTCCCGGCCGGGACGAGGGGATGGTGTTCGTTGGGGAGATGGCGTGGTTTCCGAACCGCGATGCCTTGCAGTACTTCTGCGAGCAGATCTTGCCGCGTGTGCGCGCGGCCGGAGAGAGGGCGCCGGCGCGATGGGTGGGGCGTGCACCCGCAGACATGCGCGCCGCGTATCGGGAGCGCTTCGGCGTGGAGCTCACGGGATACGTCGCCGACATCCGTCCCCTCGTGAGGGACGCCGCCTGTTACGTTGTCCCGCTTCGCGTGGGCGGGGGAACCCGACTCAAGATTCTGGATGCCTGGGCGATGGGCAAGGCGATCGTGAGCACCTCGGTCGGGTGCGAAGGGCTGGCCGCCGAGGACGGTCGCAACATTCTCATCCGCGACGACCCCGACAGTTTTGCACAGGCGGTGTGCCGGGTGCTCCAGGACGAAACGTTACGGCGGCAGCTCGGAGCGGAAGGAAGGCGCACCGTAGAGCGATACTATGGCTGGGAGCAGATCGGCGGGTCGATGCTGGCACGCTACACCTCGCTGCTCGAGTCGCCGCGAGGCTCCACGGCTGTGGGCGCGGCATCAACGCTGCTTCACGCCGATGAAGGCCAAGTGTGAGCTGAACCAGCGGTGCTCCGCCCCACCGTGCTTGAGAAAGACGCGATAGGCTGCGTTCACGACCAACTGGGCCTTGGCGCACACATCGCGCACCGGTCCCTTAAAGCCGGCCGGTCTGTTATCGACCACGTGAAAACTGAATCCGCCGTAGTAACCGCAAAATAGCGGAATCAAGCCCTGCGCCTCGAAGAGTTTGGAGAAACGCTCTCCGTTCATGATGTCCAGATTGTGCAGCGGGAGCAGCTCTTTGCAGAAGAACCACGCGAGCCCGTAATTGATGCCTCTGAGGTTGGGAATGGTGACCGCCAACATTCCCCCCGGGGCGATGACGTTCAGGTGTGCGGAGAGGACGCGGTCGACATCACGAAAGTGTTCAATGAACCCGCGCGAGAGCACGATATCGAAATAGCCGCGATACCGCGTCTGAAACTCAGGAGAGAAGAAGTCCGCGTGAATCACGTTCGCCGGATCGAGACCGTTGAGTCGAAACACCTTTCTGTTCAGTTCCGCTCCTCGCGGAGTGTACTCCACGCCATAGCAGTCGAAACCGTAGGACTTGTGCACCTGAACCAAATGCGTGCCGGGCGCGCTGCCAACCTCCAAGAGCTTGGCGCCGGCCCGACGTGGCAGGTACCGAGGGTAGAGCACGTTCCACACCAGGTGCTCCCGATAGTCTTGCACTAAATCGCGCAGCCGCGGCCCGAGCAGCCTGCCCAGCAGACCCTTCGTTCGCGCGGGTGGGGTCGGGGCAACGCTCGACGCGGCGGGCTCATACTGCGAATCCCAATACGCTTCTTCCGTCAGGCGATCCTCGTACGCCGTCGATGGTGACATGCAACCTTCCTTAGGCGGAGTTGAGCCCTCGCCGGAGGGCCCCACGGTGCAGGCGTGGCAACCGCCGTTTTAGGCGGGACAAACCCGCGACGACGTTTACCAGGTGAGGGCAGTCGTCAGGAAAGGGAAAGCGGGGCAGGGCGAACCGGGCAAGCGCCCCTCCGTCACCTCGGCTGAGCGAAGCAATGTACCCGGGCAGCGTAGTGAGGGCGGCCTTGAAACCCGCCCGCTGCACCGCTTCCAGCTCCCGCTGTCCGAACGCGCGTCGCTCGCCGTTCGGATAACAAAACACCGGTATGCAGGCGTCGGTCTCCTGGCGCAAGCGACGATACGATTCCTGGATCTCCCAGTCGCAGGCCTGGTCGGGTGCGAGGCTGAGAATTCGATGCGTGACGGTGTGGGGGCCGAATGTCGCACCGAGGCTTGCCGTCCGGCGCACATCGTCCCAACTGATCGGCGCGAATGCCGGCGGGGGCTTCGTGGGCAGTTCCACGTCCAGCTGCTCGGACAATGCGATGATCGCCGCCTCGCGCTCCGGTGCGTCCACCCATTCGAGGCGGTGAATCACGTCGTCCTTCACGCCTGCCCGCTCGGCCGGCGTCGCCCACTGATACGAGCGGTGTTCGGATCCCAACCCGAGCCGGAACGAGCTACGCTGCGCGTGCTCGAACAAGTACCGGACGCGATCCCACCACAACCAGAGCTGCCCGTCGACGAATCCCGTCGTGACGAACAGTGTCACCGGACAGTCATACTCGGCGAAAATCGGCGCGACCCGGGCGAAGCCGGCATATCCGTCGTCGACGGTGAAGGCAACCGCGGGCGCTTTCCGGTCACCTCCGTCGTCCTCGATCAGCCGAAGCACGTCGGTCAAGCCGAGCAACCGGTACCTGTGGCGACGCAGATACGCCAGCTGGTCACGCAACGCGGCGGGGTCATGCCCCACCACGCCGTGCTCCGGGTTCGCAAACCGGTGCAGCGTGAAGATCGAGATGAGGCCGCGCCCGAGCGCGCGGAGCGCCGGCGCAACGGCGTCCGCGGCGACCAGACGGAAGAGGAGGTTGGGGCTCCGGTTCACCGGGCCCTTAGGCCGCCCGCCCGCGCCCGCGCGCTCAGGGGGCGACGTCCGGTGCGCCGTTGGACCACGCGGGCGGAGCCTGCTCGTCAGGGGCCCAAGCCAAGCGGCACCACGACGCACCACCGCCGCCAGGCGGGCCGGCAGCACGTACGGCTCGAGCACCCAATCTTCCGCCACCGCTACTGTCTCCTTGCTGAACAGCCGTTTGAAATCGGAAATCCCACCGACGGGGTCACCCGAGCGGGCTGTCCCGGCCGTCACGCCGCCGAGATCGAACCATGTCGCACCGGCCCGCTTGGCCCAGACGATCAAATCCCAGAACAATGGGTGCGCGATCCCCACGCCCTGTAGATCGCTCGGCCGTGACGAAGCGCCCGCGAAGTAGCTGACGCTCTCTCCGTTCCACACTCCCCAGGCGAAGCCGAGCAGGGTGTCCGGCCCCGTCCCGTCGGTGCGGAACAGCCCGACGAGTCGCGAGGCGTCCGGGATGCGCTGCGATAGCTCGACGACGCCCCCCCAATCCCACAGTGCCTGGTAGCGTGCGCCGGTGCGTGCGAAGGTTTCACGGGACAGGGCTTCCATGCGGTCGCCGAGCCGGCGGTCCTCGATCGAGCGAACCTGCACCGGCAGTTTCGCTCCCGAGCGAATCGTCCGCCGGACCGTGGCGCTGAACGAGGCGAAGAGGTCGCTCTCGCTCGGCTGCAGATCGAGCGCGAGTGTCCGGTCCCAATTCCGTGTCGAGGCCGCGCGCGTGAAACCTGCCTGCGTGAGCAGGTCAGCGAATCGAGCGCGCGCTTCCCCGTCCCGCGAGAACACCTCCACGCTCAGGCGCAGGACCCGAGGTCTCCGACGCGCGACCTCCGCCAGGGCGGCGACGGCAGCAGGCCGCAGGGCGTGCGGCACGGCCTCCCCAAAGCGCTCGACCCGCAGCAAGTGAAAGCCCGGCACCGCTCGACTGGCTGCGGCGTGTACGCCAATGGCTGTCGCACAGCCGCTGTTCGCTGATCGGAGGACCACCAGTAACGCCTCAACGCCCCGCCGCGCGCCCGCCCATCCGGCCCGATGGGGCAGCGGCAGCCGCACGCCTGAGGCCGCCAGGGCCCGCTCGCATGCCTCCCATTCCGTCGACCCGTCGCGGAACACTTCGACGCCGGACGGCCGCTCCGCCACAAGGGTCGTTCGGTCGCTCGTCACGCGTCCTCTCGTACGCGGAGGGCAGCAGGGAGCCAGAAGAGCGTAGCCACGCCGAGGTAGCGCCATGCGTACCAGCGCAACAGTCCCACCTTGACCAGTTGGGCCGCCAGCGTCGCCGTCGCCGCTCCGACCGCGCCGAAGGCGGGGGTGAGCACGAACGTGAGCGCCAGGTTCAGCAGCGCGGTGCCCACGATCACGCGGCTCGCCTGCCATTCGTGTCCGGTGGTCGGTAACAGGCTCCCCGGGATTCCGATGGTCCAGGCCATCAATTGCGAAACGCTCAGCACCAGCACGATCGGGTACGCGTCGGCGAACGCAGACCCGTAGAGGCGCAGCACGACGTCACCCGCGGCGAACAGCAGCACGACGACGGGGACACTCAAGGCCGCGCACCCCTGCACGCTGCGGACTACGAGACGCTGCAGATCCGCTCGCCTCCCTCGGGCGTGGAGGTCAGCAACGACCGGAAGCACGACGAAGATGACCGCCGCGGCGCCCAAACCGATCAAGCTGGTCAGCTGGGTGGCGACGCTGTAAAGGCCAGCATCGCGCGGACCGAGGAGCGTCCCGACGACCAGGATATCCGCCTGCTGGGACAGGATCAGTTGCGCCGCCGATATCACAATGAAGCCACGAACGGCGTGCATCCAGGTCGCGGTATCGAGCTTCGGGGCGGCCGCCGCGACGCTCGCTGGGACGGCACGGCCGAGGAGAAAGAGGCTTACGCCCAATGCCACGGCCGTCGCCGCCACATTGAGGCCCACGGCCCGACCCGCGCCCAGCTCCACGCCCAGCCCCGACCCGACGATCGCGATCCCCAGGCCGAACAAGACGGGCCGCAGCACCAGCTGCGGCAGTTGCGCCTGCGGCACGCGTCGAAACCCCTGGAGTGCGCTACTGCTGAACGGCAGCAGCGCGTTGAGCGGTACCAAAAGACTCGCCACCCAGATTCCCCCCTCAACCCCCGGATGCATGTGGCGCCGCAGCAGCCATGCTGTCAGGCCAGCTCCGAGGGCCACGCCGATCGCGGTGCGGATGACCATGCGGAACCCGTACTCCAGAAACCCCCGGAGCAACCCATCCTGACGCTGCCCACGATAGGCGGCAACGAACCGGATGGCGGCCGTGTCGAATTCGAGTTTTCCTACCAGCACGGCGACGTTGACCCACGCCAAGAGATAGCTGTATGCACCGTAGCGTGTCGCAGCGAGCACTCGTGCGAGGATCACCTGGGTGACGAACGACGCGACCGCACCGGCCCCGTACCCGCCGATCGACCACCCGGCGCTCTTGAGCATGACTGAGCTCGCCGCGGCCCGCGCCTGTAGCGCCGCGACGTGCGCGATCAGCCCCGTGAGCACCCCCGGTCGAGGAGCCGCCTCCACGCTGTTACCATCCAATGGTCTCACTTCCACGCTTCCCCCTCACCTGGCGACACCGATCGGACCTATAAGAGCTCCCGCACGCCTTCGCGCCCGGTGGGAAGCGCAAGTCGCGTGCCCACCATGGACTTGGCCCGCTCGGGCAAGGCTGAACGCCCCTTACCGAGTGCTGTTGCGTGGATGCGACACTAGCTCTCAGATCGCTCGATCCGCCACCAGGTGCATCGCGCATGGCGGCACTCGGGTGCCAATCTTGCGGATGTCGCCCGCGACCCGTGCACACCGCTTCCTCCGCCCGGAAAGGCGTCGCGACTTGGGGCCTCGTTGCCGTCGCCCTAGGCCTGATTGCGGTCGCCACTCTCGTCCCGACGCCCCACCGCGCGGGTGGCGACGCCACACCGTTCTGGTGCCTCGGTTGCGGCGATTATGCCCTCGCCGACGCGCTTGTCAACGTGGTGCTGTTTGTGCCTCTCGGGTGGGCGATAGCTCGCACACGGATCCGGGTCGTTACCAGCCTCGCAGTGGTCCTGGGCACCACGGTCGGGATCGAGTGGCTCCAACACGGGTTCATCCCCGGGCGTGTGGCGAGCATGTCCGACATTCTCACGAATACGGTCGGCGGCGCCGCGGGGATGACGCTGCCATCGCTGCGGTGCTGGATCGCCGCATCCGGAGAGCGCGCCGTGCGTGCATCCATGCTCTACGCCGTGCTCCTCGTCGCGGCCCTCAGTGCGGGCGCCGCCACGCAGGCGGTACCGCGAGCGGGGATGCTGCGCTGGACCGAGGGCAGCGGCGACAGGTCTCGCTACGCGCCCTTCACCGGTTCCCTGCGAGCGCTGCGGGTCGGGGGGATGCCGGTCACCATGCGCCAGTGGCGTCGGGTAGAGGCTGGGGAGGCCGTGGAGGTGGCGGTCGACCTCCTGTCCGGGCGGCCCGACACCGGCCTGGCACAGGTCGCGATCGCGTGGCTGCCGACTGGGAGTGGGTGGATGTGGCTGGAGCAGCGAGGTCGCGATCTCCACCTGCACCTCGCTTCAGCCGGCGACCACAGTCGTCTGCGAGGTCACTCCGAATGGCTCAACGGCATCTTGCCGGCGATGCCCGGTGAGCCGGTGACCATACGGCTCGTTGTGCGGCGGTTCTCCTACCGGCTAGTCGTCGCCACGAAGACGAGCGAGGTTGTGCGAGCGGCCACCGTGAGCCCGGGTGACGGCTGGCGCTTGTTCAGTCCGTTTGAACGAGCGGGACAGCGCGGGGCCCCGTTCTTGACTGCGGCCTGGTTGGCCGTGTTGGTCGCGCCGCTCGGATACTTGACGTCCCTGCGATCGCCCGCGACGGCCGTCGTCGCCGCCGTGGGCGCGGGAGCGAGCCTGCTGTTGCTGCCGATCGTCTCGGGGTGTGCGTGGCTGCCCCTGTCGGGCTGGTGCGGCGCGGCAAGCGGGTTCCTGGGCGGCTCCCACGGTCGGGCGCGTTGGCGAGCGCGGGCGGACGTCAGTCACTGAGCGGCCCGAGGGTGGTGGACGGCCATCGCGGGTCGGTGGAACACGAACTCGTTACAGCCGCTGCTGCCGCCGACAGTCCCGAGGTGCGTGAGTACCAACCCGCGTCGGCGGTAGAAGGCGAGGACCTGCTCCGGCTTCGCCACCTCGAACGGATAGCCGCCTAGCCAGTCGATCCAGTCGTGCCAGACCGACATGCCACGGCCACCGCGGTATTGCGTGTACCGTCGGACCGGATTCC